>Ga0075709_121_pt1 | contig 16849 bp, 21 predicted proteins | sample RifGroA2_FD_67740 | JGI IMG/M metagenome (GOLD analysis project Ga0075709, IMG submission 67740) | Microgenomates (Gottesmanbacteria) bacterium GW2011_GWA2_47_9 | reverse complement strand
TTGTGAATGTGCGATTCCGGATGACAGAAATCAGATGTCAGATGACAGAGAGCGCAAATGCCCAGAGCATCCTCAACCCGTTTCCGTTCCGGCCCGGTTCGGACGTACCAGTTGGTACATCCCTTTGTCAACGGGAATGAGTCCTTCGAGAAGTTCAGGACTCATTTCCGTTGACAACCCTCCCAGTGCCAAGTTTACTTGCTCGCAGGGCTTACAGCCGTGCCTCGCAAGAGCGCTGGTACGGGACTGCGTTGACACTTGAAATTTAACGATGTAGAGTAGGGGTATGTTGACGAAAAAAGATTTACAACAAATAGGTGGGGTTGTTGACGAGAGATTCGATAAAAAGCTTGATGAGAAGCTCGAGCCGATCAAGAAAACACTCAAAAAAATTAACAAAAAGCTCGATACAGCAATCAAAGTTTTTGATCGGGATTTCAATTATCACCATCGTCGGCTCAACCAACTAGAGGAGAAAGCTGGCGTTGAGCCGCCCGCATTTCTTGTCAAAGCAAATTAACTTTTCAAAGAGCCACAATCCCCGTACTATGCTTCCTTCCTCCCGAGGGCTATGTCCTCGCGTCGGAAGAGCGCAAGTACGGGATTGATGGTTAGTAAACTCGCGAATAAGAATTCGCTCGTTAACTAACGCATCAAAAACCCGGCTATCGGTGCCGGGTATCTTATTTATTTGTTTATTCTATAGTCCCCGGCAGAGAACCCTTCGACTCACTGCGCTCGCTCAGGGCAAGCTACGCTTTGTTTTTAACAGTACCAAGCCGCTCAAGCCCACTCCTGCAAACGGCAGTAAGAGAAGTAGGTCATTGTATCCGGCAACCGGCAGATTTTGGGCAGGTTGGAAACACAATTGGGCGGTGTCATCGTCAAATCTATCCAGCGCACGTGCCTCCGCATAGTTAGTCGTACAAAATACGTTTTGGTTGGCCCCGATTGAATCGGGGTTGGCAGGAAATTGGGTGGCGTCAACGACCTTAGTTAAAATTTCAACCGTCCGGGATTCGCCGGCACCCATATTGTCAAGCGTGATCGTGAGCGTTCGGCTTCCGGCATCATAGGAGCCCTGACCGCTTACAAACGCCAGATAGGCAGGCAGCACATCTTTCACCGTCACGGGATTAAGCGTGTCAGCGCTGGCATTTTTTACGGTTAAGCGGAACAACACTTCGGCACCCGGGGTAAAGGGCTCATTTACGCTCAAATTTTCCACGAACGTTTGGGAAGCGGTCACGCCGCCTTTTGTATCTACTACGGGTCTGGCAATTTGTTTATTGATGGTTAAATCTGTGGGGGTACATGTGGTCGTGCCTCCGTACTGCGTGGTACAGGACTGTGCCGCGACGCGACCAATGCCAAATGACCAATGCCAAATGACCAATGAAAGAAGTAAAGCGATATACTTTGATTTCATAGTTGCTATTTTGAACTAGACTAGTATCATACTATGGTTATGGTCGAATGTCAAGAACTATAAGCCACTACGTACTCTCCACAAATTCTTCTACTAAATCGGCAAATAGCAATAAGCGCTCCGTAGTAGAACCAGGGGGCCAGCAGGTTTGGAGGATCAGGCTCTTTTTGCCCGTCTGGGGCACGAGGTACGACACGTCTTTGGGGGATACAATGCGCTTGTCCGTGATGCGGTAGGTGTAGCGTACCCCTTTATAAAACACGACCACCAGGTCATCCTGGGAAAGGTTTTTCAGGAGGTAAAAGACGGCATTTAAATCTTTGACAAACCAATCGTAGCTGGTAGAGTGGGAAAATAGGTAGGTGGTGCCGCCGTTGTCGGGCGTAAAGCTGGTGTTGGCATGGGCCACGCCCAACTTGAGCTTTTCCAAATACTCATCGGCATTGGCCGGGTTCACGTTTTCCGCGATCGCGGCGTTCGGCAGTTTTGTTGATGGCGGTTGCGGCTCCTTTGATGGCAAAACCCGATTCCAGCCGCAGCGCGGGCGTGAGCGGCCCCGTGATGCCGCCCAAAGACAGGGCCAATAATGCGATTCCAAATGTTCTTGCAAGGTTGGACCTTGAGCGTGATTTTAGGCGCGTTGTGCCTACTGCAAGGTTGAACCTTGCAGTTTTCTCGTTGGGACGATGATAGTGGTAGAGGATGCCCGAGCGTTGCATGAACTTTTAGTATACACTATAGGGCTAAAAAAGACAAGGATTACTCTTGGTTTGTGGGGGTTTCAGGGGGTTGAAGGACATCATCGGCGATATTGAACCGACGAATTTCGCGCATTATCACCACCGGATTTCCATCCGCATCACGCATCTCATTTCCCAAATGATTTAATTTAATTGGGGCAATGGCATAGGTATCTTCGTTGATCTCTACAATACCCCATGGACCCTGCGACCATTCTTTTAGATGGTGGAGTTTCATTACGTGGTCGCCCATCGCTTCGGGTTTTACCCAAACGCTACCGCCGACATAAAATTGACCGTTGAGTTTTTCTGCGCTTGTCATAATTTTGTCAGACTCATTATATCAAAAACTATCAAAAAAGCAATCGAGGCAATAGATGTAGTAGCGAACTTCAGTTCGCGCGAGAGGGCCTTTAAAGGTTGAACCTTGTAAGACATCGCTTTGAGGCTAACCTTTAAAGGTTCAACCTTGCAGAGCTACCGTTGGAAGGGATTTTGCCGGAAGGTTGGTCGTGTGGGAGGCGCGGGAGGCCGGTTGCTTCTGCCTTCCCACACGAGCTGCACATCTTGCTTTATGGCTTTTTCGCCAAGCTTGGCCGCCGCATCAAATTGGCCAGCACTCATGAGCCTGCGGATTTCTTCGTGTGCTTTCTGCGTGACATTGGTTTCGTAATCGCGAAGATACGGGAGGACAATGGGCGAAAGCTCCGGTGCGTTGTCGTCGAGCTTGGAAATAGCGCGGTAGAGCTCCTCCAGGCTCATGCCGGGTTGAAGGAGGTCTAGTGTCCGTTGGGAGACTGCTTGGCTTCGCTCTTCGCTCATGCTGCCGTCGGCGGTGCGGGCTTTGATAAGCTCAACTACCTGGAGCTCGATTTGCTGGCGTATATCGTCGGGAGACATGCTTTAAGTATCAAGGATTGGGTATCAAGTATCAAGGGGAAAACGGGATAGAGGGGGTACTGCTGGCGTCGATGTGTCCGTATAAACGGGGTTGGCATCGACGCCAGCGTAGTCAGATAGGTTGGTTAGGGCCAAGATGTCGCCGGAGGACATGCACTTGTGGGTCCGCCAGTCAAATCCTCGACAATCTCGGAAAGAGATGCCCAGAAGGCATTCCAATCCGAAACATCGGGGAACTCTAACTGGGTGCGGTGCATCCAACCTGGGAGTTCGTTCCCCAAGGTGACACACAGCCATTCGCCAACATCCGCCTGTGACCGGCCATGGATTTCCACCACGGAGCCGACATCATATGTCCAGGGGATGGTTGCGCCGACCCAAGGGTGCAGATAGACATTCTGCTCCCCCACTGTATCGCCGTTGCTCCACTGGCTCACGACTGCCGTCGGTAACGGTACTTCTGTTACCGGTATCGGCGTCGCGGTGACGACGAGTATGGTGACGAGAGGCGTCGCTGTGGGTGGTGGCGAAGTGGCCGTGACGACCCAGGCTGTCGCAGTAGCCGGAGCAGCGGGCTGTGCCGCGCAGGCCGCCAATAGCGCAGCGAGCGCGATCCCTAACCAGAGTACCTTCTTCATCTGACTTTTCCTCCACTATGCCCTTTACCAAATGAGACAACATTGAGCGGGCCATTCTCAACATGCTCCCCACAGATACAAAACAATGCTTGTACCCACGGCGAGCATGTCGAGGTGGAGGGATATTAATGTGCGATCACATGCCCGAGATGATTTTCGCCAGTGAAAATGCTCAAACAGATGATTAATATGGGATTATAGCAGATTTAGACAAATTTATTTTGCTTCTTCCTTTTGGTTAAAATTTTTTGTACGATAGAAGCCTTATGATGAGTAAAGGAGCGACGCGCACTAAAGTGCGCTACTACGAAAAGCACGTGCTTCCCAATGGTGTGCGGCTTATGCTCGTGCCGATGGAGGGCGTTAATTCGGTCGCAACCGCGGTTATGGTAGGGGTGGGGAGTCGGTATGAAACGCCGGAAATCAATGGGATCAGCCACTTTTTGGAGCACATGGTTTTTAAGGGGACGAAAAAGTACCCGACGACGGATGATGTAAATACGATCGAGAAGATCGGCGGGCTCCAAAATGCGTACACGGATATTGATATCACCAACTATCACAACAAAGTTCTTAGCACTGATTGGCAACAAGCGCTAGATATAAACCGCGAGCTTGCATTGGCGCCCTTACTGCTCCAGAAACACGTGGACAAGGAGCGCGACGTCATTTTGGAAGAAATGAAGCGGTATGAAGATGAGCCGGCAGCCAAAGTAGGCGAAACGTTTCATAGTATGCTGTATCCGTCGACTTCCCTTGGGATGCGTATTATCGGCGAGGAAAAAAGCCTGCGGGCCGTGGCTTCGACTGAGCTTAAACAGTATCACGATAGGTGGTACTCACCAGAGCGGATGGTGGTAATACTTGCGGGAAGTATTAGGGGATCGGTATTAGGTATTAAGGAGAAGACGGAAGACTGGTTTGGGAGGTTAGAGCAGAGAAAAGACGGATTTGAGCAAGTGAAAGAAAGTCAGAACAAGCCTCAATTGACCGTCGTCACGAAGCCCGATGCGAGCCAGGCGCACCTTATCCTAGGTCTTCGCACCTTTAACCGCGGATCAGACGATCGGTTTGCGTGGAACGTATTTAACCTCATCATGGGCGTTTCGTTTACGTCGCGATTGTTTAAAGAAGTGCGTGAGAAACGGGGGCTTTGCTATCACGTGCGAAGTTCATCGGATAATTGGGCAGACGTGGGGTACTGGAGCATCTACGCGGGTGTGGCGACGGCAAAAGTAGAAGAAGCGACCCGTGCGATCCTCCATGAGGTGGCCAAGGCGGCCGATCGGGGCGTGACGGAAGAAGAAATCCGCATTGCCAAAAAGCGGCTAAAGACTATGATTGCGTTTAAAAGCGAGGATCCGGAATTTATGACGGAATACTACGGTAGGCAGGAGATGTACCACCAGCCGATTTTGACGTTGGAAGACTATATCAGAAAGATAGAAAAGGTAACAAAAGAGGACATAAATCGTTTGACAAAAAAATACTTGGTACAAAAAACGCTCAATATGGCGCTCGTGTGGAACAAACCGCGCGAGGAAAAGCTCGCAGCACTTCTTACGCTTTAACCCCACTTCCTTGCTTCTAGCTCTTTGTTTTGCTATAGTGCGGCCGGTATGGCAACAGCGCTGCAAGAATGGGGGAAAAGGCTTGGCGAACGCCTGATAAATCAGCCTCGCGAGGCAGGAGAGGTGTACCGAACGTATATTCATCCCGGGGATACGGTGGTGGTCCTGGGGCCATCTGATTCTGTCTTTAGTGATCCGACGCTCTGTTATGTTTCACGCCTTCTTGCTCGGGGCGGGAGGGTGTTGGTTGCCGACCCCCAGTCTTCTGAGCATCCCATACGCGACAACGCACATCGTGAAGAGATTACTTCAACCGTTGGTCCTGTTGCCGGTATCGGCGATGTGCATAAACACTTAGAAGACCTTCGCATGTTTCGCATGGCTGGTATACCGCTTGCGGTGCCCGAGTGGTTGGGACCTACCAGCGGTATCCATGCGATTGGTTGTTTGGATGAAAGCGTTGATGCGATTGTTGATCATGCGACAGTATTTATTGCCGGTTTTGGAATGCATATGTATAGAGAATATGCAGAAGCGGTTCTTCGTAAAGGATTTCGTGAATCCCATCGCGTGTTAAAACCAGGTGGCGTCTTACTGCTTCAGACACATATAGTGAGTTATGGGGACGGTGTGCTTCCTTATAAGCAATACTTACCAGATTTTTTGGACGAGTCGGGATTTAGTGTAGAGGAGCGTCGTGTGCAAGATGCGTTTACCATAGATGTATCGCGCCAAGCATGGGAGACACTCAAGGAACAATGGAATGGGAAATATTCCAATAAATTTACCGGGAAACTGCGGCTTTTGGCACACGCTTATCCAAGTCCGGATCTACTGGTATGCACAAAGAAGGGATAAGAGGAAGTGATACCTCGCCGACCAATTCCCAATCCGACCAATCAATGATACAATGAAAATATGAATGAACGCACGGTGGTCCTTATCAAGCCCGACGGCATGGAGAAGCATGTCGTGGGCCAGATTATCGACCGCTTTGAGCGCGCGGGGCTCACTGTAGTGGCCTTAAAGATGGTCCAACTCACCCAGCCGATTCTGGACCAGTGGTATGCACACCACAAAGACAAGCCGTTTTTTCCGGAACTTTCTGCAGGGATGATGAGTTGTCCCGTGGTAGCGATGGTGTTGGAAGGCGAGGGTGCGATCCAAAAAGTGTTTGACATCTGCGGCCCGACCGATCCGGCAGAAGCAGCTCCCGGCACCATCCGGCGCGATTTTGGCGTGGACAAGCCCCGCAACGTCGTGCACCGCTCGGATAGCGCCGAGGCGGCAGCCAAAGAGATCGGACTTCTGTTTGCTCCACAGGAAATTTTCTAGAGGATTTTACAGGAAGTTAGAGGGTAACATCCTGTAGATTCCTTTATTATCCTTTACCGCATCTTAACGTTACTTCGGATTCTCGCGCGTTCTACCTGGTAGAATTTCTGGTCACGGTTGAGTTTATCTTCGAGCGATTCTACCAGCCGGCGCAGGTGCCAGTCGGTTTTGTTAATGAGTTCGATAAAGACTTCGTACGTTAATTGTGAAGCCCGTAGATTGTCCACCGGAGAATAGAGGAATGTAAAGGACTTTAAGGGAGTTTGGATGGTATGTGGTTCCGCAACGGCGGTGTAAATATGTTGTGGTTCTTGGTTTTTTCCTTTAGGTTCCTCTAAATTCCTGTAAACTCCTTTAGGTCTGGAAATTACAGAGTTCTTTAGCGCTTCGTGCCAAGGTTTTAGGTCAATGCCAAGCCCTGCGATGCTTGATCCAGGAATGGATGGTAATAGTCCATCTTGGGAAGAGCGTTGGATGTCGCCTTTCACCTCTATCAGGCTCGCCTGAGAATACCCGAGAAACGTCAGGTATTCGTTGGTTGTGGGCCGGGCAAAGCCCTCCTCAATATTGGCAACCACGGAGCGGGCGGCATCGTCAGTTTGAGCTTTGAGCCGATATTCGGATTTTGATAATGTTTCCGTAAATCGCCGGATAAAAAGTCGCAGGAGGCTCGCGTTGCTCCAGGCGACGAGGTGGACCTGCCCGCCATCGCTGCGCTCAGGCGCTGGCAGGCGGGTGTAGCCGTTGGGAGTGGTGGAGATGCGGGAGCGCTGGATGGGTTTAGTTGGTTGAGAGAGCTCTCGGAATGTTTTGGCAATGAGATCCTGAACGACTGTGGAAGTCATGGACTTAGTCTAGCTGGTTTTTAGAGGAATTTAAAGGATTTTAGAGGAGTTTATGGGTTGACCTCAATAACCTCCACTTCGTTGACGCGGCCGAAGCCGCACCCGCCGGGGTCGGAAAGGATGGTGCCGTCGGTGGTCGTGACGTTTCTGCCATTTTTGGCGTGATAATGTTCACTGTCGCAATCATCGCCGGTTCGGGCTTCCAATTGGTCTAAAGGAATAATTTTTCCATTAAAAGAAATTGCGCGGATAGTAGATTTCGTCGGGGTCTCCTTGATCGCGCTCGGGGCAGGCGGGGACGTCGGGGTCGTAAGGGAAGGTCGGAGAATTCGTGGGACGATGATAACTGCGGCAATGGCCGCAATGGTAATAAGCCCCAATGGGCCTTTGGCAGCTCCTACAACGCGGCCGAAACCCTTTAGGGTCTCACTTGAAGATGTTGATTGCCGTTGACTGTCAAACTCCGCCTGTACGCGGGCAACTTCACTTTTAAGTTCTTTCCAATACTTGAGGAATAAAAGGAATGCCTTTTTACGCTTTTTATCCTTTTGTGACGTAACGGGCGCGTGCTCCAGTGCCAAATCTATGACGTCGCCGGACTCCAGCTTGCCCAACGCCTCAAACGCAGCAGTGGTATCGCCAAGCACACGGTCCAGCGTAGGATTGATGCCGGTAAGAAGCGAGGCGATGCTATCGAGCTTGTCTTTGGACGTGGCATCAGTATCCAGCAGCGTTTGGGCTGCCTCGAGTTTTTCTTTGGCGGTTTGGTAATCCATCGTACACTAGTATATCACCTTTTGTATTAGCGGAATGCCTCGGTAACGATCCGTGCCGTTTCCACCAAGCCATAGATGGCCAGTCCGATAAAGGCAATAGTTCCGGCGAATGAAATGTAAGGGTTTTTCACTGCCGCGATGGTTTTATTGGGCGAAAGGAAGAGGAAGATATTCAGTATCGTGTGGGCCGCAATCACGCCAATGGCAAAGCCGTAGACGTTCACCACCGTAAACAGCGGCACGTAGCCGGCAAAGTCATCGAGTCCCAAAATAAACGGCACGGTGGTAGAAAATATCAGAAGTTGGCTCCAGCCAAGCCCCGAAGACCCTTTGAGTTTCTCTCCTAAATCCGGCATGATGCGCGAAAGCAGCGGTGAGGTCAGGCGGTTGACGGCATCCAAAAATGTATGGAGCGAAAGGTAGAGCGTGCGTTTGACGCCACCTTCGCCTTCCCAGTTGGCAAAATGCTCCAGCGACCCGTGGGCAAGCTCAAACAGGACGAGGGAAGCAATCAGCACCATGCCTGCAAGCAAAAGATGCACGTCTTTTAGCACCACCCACAAACCGATGATGGCAATCGTGCCCAGCGCGTTGCCGGCGCTCGAGCCGATTTCTATAGCCACGCGGCTCTGCCACCCTGGATTGGCGGCCATAAGCCGGCCCATGAAAATAGCAAAGTCGATAGCGGTTTTCAGATATATGGTGGCGCCCACCACCACGTCCCACCAGCGGATTTGGATGACGATGGGGGTAGCAAAAGGGACGAGGTTAAACAAAGAGACGGAAAGGTAAAGGATGGCAATAAAAGTCATGCATACCACGCCTGTGAGAATAAGGGGAATAAATTGACCAAGCGTTTTTGATCGGTCGATGCGGTCGAGCAACCCCTTCATGGGGGTATTATGGGGAGTCTTCCCGCATTTTTCAAGAGGATGATAAACGCCTATAGTATATTTTCCCTGTGTTTTTTGGTATTATTGGTCCTATGGCAAAAGAGGCTCAGTCACGTATTTTGGACATTGGGATAGGTTCGGGAGGGGGATACATTGACCTTGATGGCCCCGGTACGCTTCGCGTGGGCATGGATATGTATAATTCCCGACTAAAAAAACTGAAACAGCATTACGCGACCCCAGTGTGCCGTGCCGACGCAGAAGACGGACTGCCGTTTCCTGCCGATACGTTTCCGAACATAGAGATGATGTTTCCTCACAATGAGCTCCTTTTTGGATTGGTAACTGCCAAGGCGCAATTATGGAAAGAATTATATAGAGTTCTTAAAGATGGAGGAAGTGTTGAAATAGTGTTTGATGTTCCCCCGGAGGGGTATAGAGAAATAGAATTTAAAGACGGAAAAATAGTTCGGCTGCTTCAACCCGAAGACCGTATGTGGCGGGTGGCGGCAAATTTTGGATTTGAGGTGGCGGTGAAAATGCTTACCCGATCTCAAGTGCGTGCAATTGGGAGTAAATTTGCGTATATAACGGCAAAACATATGAAGGATCCTCACCACAAAGCGTATCTGCTTCAGGCCTTCAAACACGGAGAGAATCTCATTAGATAATAATCTTGAGGCTTCGCAGGATTGGCAGGAGGACTTCAAACGGTAGTCCTATGACGTTGGTATAGGAGCCGTCGATTTTGGTGATCAGGTCCCACGGCGCTTCGTTGCACGCATAGCCGCCGGCAAAGCGCGTAAAGTCATAACGCGCGACGTACGATTCCACTTCTGCAGTGGTCATTTTGCGCATAGTGACGCGGGTTTTGACCGTTTTGGCCCAGGTTTTTTTCACGCTGCCGTTTTCAAAAAGCTGGATGAGGACTGCGGTGGCAAATACATGAGGTTTGCCCATGAGCGCCTTGAGAATCACCTTGGTATGCTCACGGTCGTCGGCTTTGCCATAGGATTTTTTGCCGACAATGGCCATGGAGTCGGCACCGATGACGAGCGTTTCGCGGTCTTCCATGAGCGTATAGACGCGCGGGTGGGCGGTGACTTCGCGGGCCTTGGCTTCGGCGCGGCGTTTGAGCATTTTAAAGGGATCCGGGTCGGTGATGGCTTCCTCATCTATGCGGGCCACAGCTACGCGAAAGCGAATGCCAAGCTTTTCCAAAAGCATTTTGCGGCCGACACTTTGGGAGGCCAAGACGACGTCGGGCTTGGGTGGTTCCGGCGGGGGGGCGTTTTTTGAGGTGAAGGAAAGCTTCATTCACACTATTATACCGCAAACGCGGGAGAAAAACTACGGGGGATTATGCTACAATATGGGCAACCGGGGTATGGCACAGTTGGTAGTGCGCTTCGTTCGGGACGAAGAGGTCGCCAGTTCGAATCTGGCTACCCCGACCAAGGGCCCTTGTAGCTCAACGGATAGAGCAGACCCGTCCTAAGGGTAAGATGAGGGTTCAATTCCTTCCAAGGGCACTTTTACCGTAAATTGACGGTATAGAGATTGGGGAGGTTGGTGGCGGTAGCATTGAGGTTGGTCAGAACTACCAGGCGTGAGCCGTTGGGCCATGGCGCCACGAATCGTTCCATAAAGGGTCCGGAATAGACGGTAATCCAATTCGTGCGGTCGTATTCCATAACATCGATTTTCCCCTGGAGTGCAAGAATAAGATGTCTGTTCGTTGGGTGCCAGGAGATGCCCCCCGGGAATACTTCGTTTTTATTGAGCACAAAAAAGTTTTTATCCTCATGGCTATCATAGACATACAGTTTTCCCGGCTCGATGGTGCGTGTTTCAGGGGTTGCATTCACGCCTAAAAGCGGCGGGTCAATGACGGTTGGGATGGTAGCGGAAGCAGTGGCTTCGTATAATATTTTGGTTTCGTCCGGTGAGAAGGCGACAATTTTGGCACTTGTGGTAGCGATATCTATGATGGGTTGGCTAAATCCGGCGAGCTTTTGCCGTTCGCGCGTGGTTGCTTCCTCTAGCCATTCTTTTAACGTCTGTCTGTAGGTGATAGATGCGTCCTGAAAGTTATCGAGCCGGCCCGTGCGGTAGAGCTTGGCTGCACCCGATTTGGCAATCACTAGGAGTTGTGTGGAATCAGGACTCCAGGTTATGGTGGCTGTGGTAAAGTCAAACATAGGATCCGGGGTTGCCACCTGCTGGGGGTCGCGATTTCTCCCAAGCGGCCCTTCTGCCAACTCATAAACCCATAGACCTTCTTTTTTACTTGCGCCGTCCAGGTGCCGGGCAGGCACGCGGTAGGCGATTTTCGTGCCGTCGGTAGAGAGAACTGGCGATTCAATGCCAATGGTCGTAAGCGGCGAAAGGCTGGGATTGGTGGGAAACAGATATGCGTCTGCCCGCGAAACCACTTCTCCCTGGACGCGGAGTTTTTTCTCCCAGGGCAAGTAGCCTTCTTTGGTCATACGGATGGTGTACCAGTTGGGTTCGAGATTTATGGAATTGTTGGTGGCGGTTTTGAGTTTCCCCTCGACGTATACTTGACTGCCGACGGGATCCGAGGTGACGGAAAGAAGTCCGGTAGGCGTGAGTGAGGTTTTTTTAAAGTTTATCCGGTAGCCGCGGCCGTACCCAATGACTGCTGCAGAAGCTATAAGAATGAGAGCAACTGTCGCAAAAGGGATCAAGAAATCACGAAATTTCCACCAGGCCATATACTGGGTATTATACACCTTGGATATGCTAGAATACCAATACTGCTTTAGAATTTCTAATTTCAAATTTTTAATTTTTAATCAATTTTTAGTGATTTAATGTTTAAAAATTTAACAGTTTCTTTGTTTGAATAAAAATTAGAAATTAAGAATTAAAAATTTATCTATGTTCGGTAGATTTACTAAACGCATTGGGATAGATTTAGGCACGGCTAATTCTCTTGTTTGGTTGGCGGGTGTGGGCGTAGTGCTCAACGAGCCCACCGTGGTGGCCGTGACGGTAGATGACGGACGGGTGGTAGCCGTAGGCAATGAAGCTAAAGAAATGCTGGGCCGTACTCCCGGCAACATCATGGCGACGCGTCCCATGCGCGATGGCGTGATTGCCGATTATCGCATCACCGAAGCCCTTCTTTCCTATTTTATCGACCGCGTCGCCGGACGCAACCGCTTTTTTAAGCCGGAAGTTATGATTTGTGTGCCCACCGGGGTCACGCAGGTGGAGCGCCGGGCAGTATTGGATGCCACCCTTTCGGCAGGCGCGCGCGTGGCATATCTCATCGAAGAGCCACTCGCGGCTGCCATTGGCGCCAAAATCCCGATTGCGCAGGCATCGGGGCACATGATCGTGGACATCGGCGGCGGCAGTACGGAGGCGGCGGTGATTTCTTTGGGGGGCGTCGTGTCGCATAAAAGTGCGCGGGTAGCAGGCAATAAGATTGATGAAGCGATCGCGCTGTATGTCAAGAAAAAGTATAACCTGATTATCGGCGAACGGATGGCAGAGACATTCTATGGAGGTGCGCGGCCGGGATGCCATTGCTGGGCTCCCGCGGATGATCACGCTGACGCGCTCTGAAACAGCCGAGGCAATTGCGCCGGTGTTACAGCAGATCATCGGAGCCGTGAAGGCGGTATTGGAAGATACGCCGCCGGAGTTGGCCGCAGATATTATCGACAAAGGGATTGTCATGGCGGGCGGAACGAGTCTTTTGACCAATCTGGACGCGCTTATGACGCAAATGACCGGCGTCGTATGCCATGTCGCTGACGAGCCGCTTCTTTGCGTGGTGCGCGGCACCGGCGTGGCGCTGGAGAACATTGAGCTGTACAAAAGAAGCGTGAGCCGGAGATAAAATAATCCGACCAATCCGACCAATAAGCCAATCCGATCAATGAATAAGCCTATAAAGAAAAAATGGAATAAAATAATGCTAATTTAGAGTGAAAAACATAAGAAGTCTGATAGAACTTATAGTAATTATTCTATAATAGGTAATACCTAAACCATAATAAAAATTAGATACGAAATTATGTATTCATTTTTAAGTTACGGGATGGTATGAGTATAAAATTAATAGCCGATTAAATAAACTATGAGTCTTCATGCGGTAAAAATGCTGGGAATATCCGTTACAACAAGCCCAAAAAAAGAAATCCTAGAGTTTATTAAAAAGGGCTTAGAGCCGAGTGCTTTGGGTTTAGGGAAAAATAATAAAACGATACAAAAACCTATCATTATTGTCACCCCCAACCCGGAACAGGTGATGCTTGCACGAAACGATACGCATGTTGCCAATATTCTTAATCAGGCTGATGTGGCGCTCCCGGATGGGGTAGGGCTCGTCTGGGCGAGTCGCGTTTTGTCCTCTTCGCGATTAGCGGTTAGCGATTTACGAGTAGCGAGGGCTATACCCGGCGTCGAGTTCATGGAAGACCTGGTAGAACTGGCAGCCAAACAGGGCTATCCAGTGGCGCTTATTGGCGGAAGGAGGGGGTTAGCAGTCCAAACACTCGAGTGCTTACAGCGCAAGCACCCGAAACTGGTCGGATGGGCAGAGGACGGGCCGGAACTTTCAATGCAAAATGCAAAATGTAAAATGCAAAATGGAGATGAAAAAGCCTATTATGAAGCATTAACTCATCGGATTACAGAGAGCGGTGCCCGAATCGTTTTTGTCGGTCTTGGTGCGCCAAAACAAGAATTCTTCATTGAACAATTAAAACTTGAAACTGTAAAATGTAAACTTGAAAAACCATTAGTTCTCATGGCGGTGGGTGGTTCGTTTGACATTATTGCAGGCCGAATCCCGCGCGCGCCGCAAGTTATGCGAAACCTGGGCCTTGAATGGCTCTGGCGGTTGGGTGCTGAGCCCTGGCGACTCAAACGTCAGTTGGCGCTCTTGCGGTTCATTTTTTTTGTGTTGCGCAAGCACACCTTTAAAGGTTCAACCTTGTAAAATATTTATTTGAGGCTAACCTTTAAAGGTTGAACCTTGTAAACCTTGTAATAGTTAATAATCTTCCAGTGTAAGCCTGCCCAAGAGGTGCTCGCTGTCCGTTTCGTATGCTTCAACAAATTCTTTATAGGACTTGACCGCGGTGAACATTGGGAGCGTCGTTGATTTAAAGAAAGAAAGGATAAAATCGGGCTTTATCCATTCGGTACTTCGCAGGCCAAGATACTCGCCGTAGGAAGAATATGCTTTCGCAAGATTCGTTCCAGACTCCGCGGGGTTGCGGTGGATATAGCGGGTGAGATGCAGTAAGTAGGGTTCGTCCGTTACGAGTACTGCCTTATAAATCCCCTGAAACAGCGTGCCCACCCGTTTGTATTTCTTGTTGAAATAGATGACATAGCGCGTGGCAATGGATTGAATAAACTCCTTTATGATTCGTTCATCAGTTTGTCGAACGAGCATATGGAAGTGATTGGGCATCAGGCAATAGGCGAGAAGCTCTATTTTTCCATAGAAATTTTTGGGTTGACGCGGGATGCCTCGGAAGGTTGTTGCCTTTATTTTGAATTTCTTTGACTTCCTTTTTCCAGCTGAAGGCGAAAGGAGGGCTTCTTTGAGGTAGTTCAGGAATACGCGGTAGTCTTGGGCGTCAAGAAAGATGTCGCGTTTTTCCACGCCACGATTGTAGAGGTGATAGATCCCATTGGAAACGTACGTTTTGATGATATTTCTGGCAGGCATATGTCTAGCATACCTTTAAAGGTTCAACCTTGCAATATAGCAATTTAAGGCTGACCTTTAAAGGTTGAACCTTGCACAGCCAAAGGTTGAACCTTGCACAGCCATTGAATATCCTTTTATTTGGCGGTTCCGGTTCCGGCGTCAATTGGGACTATTCAAATTCATTTTTCTTGTGCTTCGCCAACGACTTCGGGTATAATTGGGCAAATGCGGATTTTGTATTTGCAGACGTTTCCGTTTTGGGGGAGTGGGAGCGGCACCTACGCCCGGCATTTGGCAAGTGAAATAGGCCGCCGGCACAAAGTCGCCATTCTTGCCCCCGACGACCGGCCGATTGAACGGGCAAAGCTCTACCCCGTGTCTCTGCCGTTCCCGGTAGCATTTACCGGACACCCCGAATGGCCTGACTGTAAGCTCTACACAGAGTTGTCCAGCGAAGAGATCCTGGCAATCCGCGAAACACTCACCAGGGCAACCATCAAAGCGGTCGAAGAGTTCAAGCCGGATATTATTCATGTCCATCACGCGTTTCCGTTTTCATGGGCAGCTGGATTTGTCAAAGATACACACAAGATCAATTTCATTGTGACGATCCACGGATCTGAGCTTCCGACGCTTGAGAAAGATAAGCGGTATTATCAGCGTACGTATGACGCGATGTATCGGGCTAAACGCATTATCCCCAACAGCGGCTGGACGCGCGATTGGTTTTTGCGGATTTTCAAAGGCTACTTCCACGAAAAGTGCAGAGTCATCCCCGGCGGGGTCAATATTGATAAATTTGTCTATAGCGAAGCCGGAGCCAAGGCGGTGGACAACCAATTGGGGCTTCATGGTAAGCCGGTGGTGCTGTTTGCCGGGAAACTGACGAAGTATAAAGGGGTGGAGTACCTGGTCGGCGCGGCCAAAAAAATCCACGGCGAAGTTATCATCATGGGCGACGGGCCGGAATCCGGACGACTCAAGGAAAAAGCCAGACTCTTAGGCGCGACCAATATCCACTGGGTAGGGCACTTAGGCGCAGGGATCAAAAAACTCGTGCCATACTACAGCCGCGCGGACGTGTTTGTGGCGCCCAGTACATGGGATGAACCCTTAGGCTTAGTTATCCTCGAGTCCATGGCGTGTTCCACTCCAGTTGTGGTTACCCGCAAAGGCGGCATACCCCTGGCGGTGAAGGAGGGATACAATGGATACTTTGTACGCCCTCGCAACAGTAGCGAAATAGTCGAGAAGGTAAACAAACTACTGGACAATGAGTCAATCCGCATCAAAATGGGAGAAAATGCGCGAAAGAGTGTCGAGCAAAAATTTAGCTGGGAAACCATCGGCCGCAAGTTTGAATATAGACCTGTTGGGGCCCTTCCGGCGTGCCACCCGTCGCTATCATAGCATTGGGAAAGATTCTACGTTACAATGGACAGAGTATGCGTATTGCCCTCCTTGCTCCACTCAAGCGGGAACTTTCGGCCGAAACCCGCGGCGGACGGCCGCGGATCGTCTATAACCTTGCGGAAGGCCTTGTCTCCCGCGGTCATGAGGTAACGGTATTTGGAACCGGAGACTCACGTATTTCCGGCAACCTTATTCCGGTTATTCCCAAAGCACTGTTCCACTTGCCACCAGTGGAAAATGAATTTTACCGTCATCTTATCGGACTCTGTCGGATGATGGAGGAGCTGCGGAAGCGCAAGGGGAAATTTGATATCATCCATAACCATTTGTACCCAGAAGTGCTAGCCATCCTTTTTGCGCGCGAACTGGGCACACCGATGCTGACGACCGTGCATACGCAGATGACCAGCGAGTTGGGTGAATTTTTTTCCCACTACCCCGAGACGCATTTTGCGCCGATTTCCAATCGGCAAAAAGAGCTCTATCCTGGGCTCAATTACACGGAAACGGTGTACAACGGGATAGATGAACGAGCGTTTGCCTTTAGCGGAAATCCGGGAACATATTTATTGTTCGTGGGCCGCATCCGGGAGTTTTTTACCAATGAA
>Ga0075709_126_pt1 | contig 17700 bp, 20 predicted proteins | sample RifGroA2_FD_67740 | JGI IMG/M metagenome (GOLD analysis project Ga0075709, IMG submission 67740) | Microgenomates (Gottesmanbacteria) bacterium GW2011_GWA2_47_9 | reverse complement strand
GGGGACGAAAAACGCGACGGTGGCAGGAATAAAAAGGGCGATTACCAAAAAAACCCGGGCAATTATGATGGCACACACGTTGGGCAACCCCATGCCGCTTGGCGGCATACTGGAGGTTGTCAAAAAACACAATATTTGGTTTATTGAGGATTGCTGTGATGCATTGGGGTCAACATACCGCGGAAAACCCGTGGGGACATTCGGACATGTTGCAACGTATAGTTTCTACCCGGCACATCAGATTACCATGGGCGAAGGTGGAGCACTGATTACGAATAATCCGCTTATTCACCGCGCCATCCGACAGTTTCGCGACTGGGGACGGGACTGCTGGTGCGATACAGGCTGCGATAATACCTGCGGGAAGCGGTTCGGATGGAAATTTGGCGGTTTACCGTTTGGTTACGATCATAAATATATTTATTCACAGATTGGATACAACTTGAAACTGACTGACTTTCAGGCGGCAATCGGCGTGGCGCAGCTTAAAAAATTGCCTGCATTTATCAAAAAAAGAAAAGAAAACTTTAGACAACTGTATGCATTTTTTAAACAATACAAAGAGTTTTTTATTCTTTCCGAGTGGGAGGATGAGGCAGATCCTTGTTGGTTCGGATTCATGCTGGTGGTTCGGGATGGGGCACCATTTACCCGGCTGGAATTAGTGAGGTATTTGGAGGAACATAAGATAGCGACCAGACATCTTTTTGCCGGCAATCTCCTGAAACATCCCGCGTACCTCGGAAGACTCGATGTGCGTGTTGCAGGTAGTCTAGCAAATTCGGATAAGATTATGCATGACGGGTTTTGGATCGGTGTGTATCCGGGGATTACCAAAACCATGGTTGATTATATGAAGCAGGTTGTACGATTATTTATGTCTTCCAAATCAATCTCCGTCAGAAATTAATTCTTTCCTTTTCGATAACGAGTGGCCGTTTCAGCATCCGTGTATGGATTACACTTATGTATTCTCCGATGATGCCGAGGAAAAACATTTGAATTGAGGAAAAAAAGAAAAGACCTATGACAAGCGGAGCAATTCCCAATGAGAACCGTTGCCAGAATATGAGTTTATAGACAAAATAAATTACCGCAACAAATAAATTGGCAATAGACAATACAAACCCAAGGATCGTAACCATTCGCAGTGGAATTTTTGAATAACTGACAATTCCCAACATCGCCACATCAAACAGATTATATAAACTTCCGGTTGCAAGGCCGCGCTTTCTTGTGCGCTGACGATACGGGATTTTTGCGGGTTCAAAACCGATTTCCGAGATGATACCGCGGAAATAGGGATATGAGTCGTTCATCTCCTTTAGTATTTCTATGACTTTCCGGTCATAGAGGCCGAACCCCATGAAATTAATATTCAAATCAATTTCTGAAATCATGCGCAGGAGTTTGTAATAAAATTTTCTGATTTTGAACATCAGAGCATTTTCCTCACTTTCTGTTTTGATTCCAATGACAATTTTGAATCCTTCTTCCCATTTCCGAATAAAATCATTAATAAGTATCGGCGGATCCTGAAGATCAGCAACAAGTAAGATTACAGCATCGCCGGAAGCGGACAGCATTGCATGATAAGGCGAACGGAGCCAACCAAAATTTCTTGAATTTACGATAATCTTTACGTTCCTGTCTTTTTTTGCGAGATTTTTTAGTAGAGCAACAGTGTTGTCTGATGAGGCGTTATCGATAAAAATGTGTTCATATTTATACCTCCTTACGTTACGGAAAATTGCCTTGACTTCATTATAAACTTGTTCTACGTTCCTTTCTTCATTATAGCAGGGAGTAACGATGCTTATGCGTTTCATATTATACAACGAGACGTTTTATTGCTTTACTATGCTTGCCGGAATGCAGAAAGAAAAAATTTGTATCGGTGGTCTTGTCATCCATTGCAAAAAACTGTTTAAGTTTACTGTGTGAAATGGTAAAACAGAGATATCCCATACCATTGAGCAACGTTATAATATCATTGGGACGATAGTTATATTTTGCACTCCATTTTCTAAGCAGTTCTGTAAAAATAACCGGTTTATCTCTTTTAATTGTATTCGTGCCTCCCTGAAAGACGAACAGCTCTGCTCCCTCGACGTCACATTTAATAAAATCTACGGTAATTTTTGCTTCCCGTGTAAAATCATCCATTTTTCTGACACGACAGTTCATTCTCTTACTGGAGTAAGTACTATTTAAACATTTTGAAGAAGCATTGCCAAGTCCTTCAGGATAATAATAAAACGTTAATATTTTTTCCTCGTTATATAATCCGTAATTAAAGATGCGTGCATTAGTAATATTGTTTAGCGCAAGGTTCTTTCGAAGATAAGAGAAAGATGTTGGGATAGGTTCAAAGGAATAAACGTGTCCGCCTTTTAAAATTTTTGCAAAATTTATGGTATACCAACCGATGTTGGCGCCAATATCGAAAATAGTTGCTTTAGGGCGTATGAGTCCTTTGTGGTCATGATAATACTGTTAGTTGTGATTTGTATTTCTGCAATATCTGTTGGTTTGATAAACCGTGCATAATTAAATAGATGGCGATGCAGCGTATGCATTTTTTGAATGTACGTCGCTTTTGTCAGTTTTCCGCTGAAATATTTGTTTTTTAAAGTGATTAGGTCCATAATTACAAAATTGGCTTATTATACTATATTTCCGATTCAGAACCGCTCGCATATATGAATGGTACGAAATTCAATAATCGGGTTAATCTATCGATTGTTTTATCTGTGCTATTGATTATTGCCGGAAATTTAATTTTTTTAAAACAAAAAAGATCTATTGAATTAGATTACCCAGATCAGCATCTGTTGGAGGTGAAGGTGCAGATTAATCCGTTGAGTATCAAGGCTGTTAAAAATATTGACGATATTGCTCCTTCTCAGAGAGCTGATGTTTCTATTCATATAACAAATAACACAGAGCACAGTTTAAAGAATATCAAGTTTATTTTGCCGAGCATGGGGCTTGCTTTCCTGGAGTCACCCATGCTCACAAGGGATACCTCTTATTCGCAATCCGATATAGTTTTTAATCTCGATATTCTTGGGTCAAAAGTGCAAAAAGTTGCAACAATTGGAGCGTATTCTTCAGAGAAAAGGGTGTATAAATTTAAACTATTTATTGACAATGAACAGCGAATACGCGCAAATTCCAACGAAGTTACCTTGAGCGTAGATTAATCGCATCGTTAATTAATGTATGTACTACATATATTTTCGGTAACACCGTATGCAGTTCTTTCTTTAATGAGGCGGGGGAATTGTAGATTGTAGCGCATATTATCATCCGTTACATCGTAGAATATTTGTCCGAATAAAAATTTCCCCCCCCATAATGTACGACTTATTGGATCTATAGAATAGTATAAACTGGCAAATGCTAGGATACTGATAAATATAGCAACAATGATGGCATATTTTTTGACTACTCGAAATAAAAATATCGCTGCTGGTATGTAAAGAAAAGCCAGTACTGGTAAGTGATATCTGGGTATGGCATAGGTCTGAAATGTTAATACCGTAATTACGTATCCGAGAAAAAAGAGAGAGATAGCCACAGTTGCTTTGTGCTGATCAGAAATAAATGCTTTACCCCATTGTTTTGGATGTTGCCACACAGTGAGCAGACCCAGTATTGCCATTAACCAATATACCCAATTGAAATTTAAATACAGAAACCATTGTATGTGCTGGCTCGCGTAAGAATTAAATAGTTTGAGGGTAAGGATGTTATTAATAACTGTAGCAAATGCTCCCAGGTTTTTTGTTTCTGCAAAAATGAATGCGGACCATTCCGATCCTCCCTGTTGCTTAATATACAAGAACCATAGGTAATAAAATATCAAAGGAGTAGTAAATACTATTATTAAGCGAAAATAGTGGAGCAATGATGCGTGTGCGGGTTTGCGATACACAAGATAGAGTATCTCAGTTACGAGTACTGCGATGGGGAGTATCAGTGCAGTTTCTTTGGTAAGTACCGCAGCTGAGGTAAATAATGCATACCACAATAATTTAGAACGAGCGTAGAAATATAGCGCTGTAAGTACGTATACAGCTACCTGAAAGTCTGTAAGACTGTGAATGGCGTTTGATAGATACAATGGCGAGATCGATAAAAGAAGAGCGCTGATAATTCCAACTGACCTGTTGGAAATTTGTTTACCCAATCCATACATACTTACTATGCCGACTATTCCCAACAGTATGCCCATGAGGTTAAAGGAGAGTTGATTCACTCCTCCGAGTCTAAAAAAACCTGAGGTGAGGAGATATTTTAATGGGGGGTGGAGGGGATAAGTAGTTCTAAGAGAATCAGAAGGGGATGAAAGTTGCAGGCCGTGCCGAAAAACTTCTTGGGCATTTGAATAGTCATAAGAAGCATCAGAGCAGGTTTTTACTGTTAAAAGCGGCAGAAGAAGAATTAAAAATAAGATAGGAGGGAGAAAGGCTATGAAATCGATCCGTTTATATGTGCGTTGGAGTATCATTAACAATGATTTACTCATGATTTTAAGGTATTATATAGTTATTCGCTATTGTTAGCACTGGCCACGTGGAAATTGCCCTATTATACTATATGACATTGAGTATTACCCAAACGCCCATGCGACTAACCCTCGGAGGGGGAGGTACGGATGTTATCTGGTACAGCAGGCTTCACGGCGGCGCGTGGATTTCGGCGGCACTTACTCTCTATGTGAGGGTATTTGTGGCACGACGCAAAGATGATGATTTGATCCGGACATCTTTGGAGACCACAGAAGTAGTTGATGACTATCGCAAGCTCACCAACCCAATTGTCCAAGAATGCGTAAGACAGGCAGGTGTTTCCTCGGGAGTTGATATATATGCGATATCTGATGCATCACCACGGTCTGGTTTGGGGGGTTCCGGTGCATTTGAAGTAGGACTGCTTCACGCACTCTATACATATAAAGGAAAGAGCATAACGCAATTAGAGTTGGCACAACAAGCAGCGGATATTGAAATACAAAGATTGAAAAAGCCGGTTGGTCCACAAGATCAATATATCACGGCTTTGGGAGGTATCAGATATTTTGAGATCGACAAAAAAGGAAATGTTTTTCAGGAGCGGTTAAAGATTCATCCTGAAATAATAGAAAGACTGCAAAGTAATCTTCTTTTTTTCAAAACCGGCATGCAGCACGATACTGCCGCTATTTTAGGCGATCAAAAAAAACAGGTTGAAACAGGGGGACACTCAGACAGCGTTATCTATGCGCTGGATGAAATAAAAGAACTGGGAAGAGAGGTAAAGATGTGGTTAGAGAAGGGCCGCGTGGACGACGTGGGATCATCGTTTCATACGCATTGGCTTATCAAAAGGAGATTATCAGAGAAAGTCTCCAATGCAAACATTGATGCGTGGTATGAAGAAGCGATAAAAGCAGGAGCACTTGGAGGAAAAATTATGGGCGCAGGCGGCGGCGGATGGTTTGTGTTTTACGTGCCAAAGCAAAAGAATAAATTTCGTGATAGAATGAGGCAGATCGGTCTGGAAGAACGAAACGTACAATTTGACTTTACAGGAACAAGAGTTATCCTTAACCAACAGTAAGTAATCCTGCCCCGCCAAAATATTCATGCCAAAAAAACCTTTGGTGCACCATGATACGTATACTGAAGAGTATCTTGAAGGTGTTGTATCCGTGCTCTTTCAGCTCTCACGGCCGGACATCGAAAAAACAGTCAAGCTTCTGGTTGAACTAAAAAAAAGAAAGGGCAGATTATTTCTTCTTGGTGTTGGGGGCAGTGCGGCAAATTGTTCACATGCAGTAAATGATTTCCGTAAAATCTGCGGGATTGAAGCCTATACGCCGATTGATAATGTATCAGAACTTACCGCCAGAACGAACGATGAAGGGTGGGATACGGTGTTCGTAAAATGGCTTGCGGGAAGTCACTTAACAAAAAAAGATGCCGTGATGGTATTTTCCGTCGGCGGCGGGAACCTGAAAAAAAATATCAGCGCAAATATCGTGAAGGCGCTCGAATATGCGAAAGATGCCGGATCAACCATATTGGGAATTATCAGCCGTGACGGGGGACATACCAAAAAAGTGGCAGACGCATGCGTACTTATCCCGGTTATTAACAGCAATACGATTACGCCCTACGCGGAAACATTTCAGGCAGTCGTCTGGCACCTGCTTGTGTTCCACCCCCTGCTTCGGGATATTGAACCGTATTAACGCTGTACATGCGTTTCGTTGGCTCGTTTGAGATTTTGGAGATTTCCGACATCAACGAAGTATCCGTTGGTTGGATAGCCGTATAAGGATTTATCAGCGGCAAGAAGTTTGGGGAAAATATCTTTGCCAAAGTCGGATGGTTTGTCCGGCGGAATATAATCGAATATCTGTTTATCTAATATATAAAATGAGCCATTACTCCAGACAAAATCTCCCGATATATCTTTCGGCTTGGGACGCTCAATAAATTGAGTTATCCGGTTATTGCTGTCAAATTGCACCATACTTTTGGGATTCGGCCCTTTTCTTTTGTAAACATGAAGAGTGGCAAAGGATTTCGTTTTTTTGTGAAACTTAATCATATCAGTAATATCCAGTTTCCGTAAAATATCGGCATAGGTGACGATGAACGTGCCGTTAATGTATGGTTTGGCAGGAATAATAGCACCTGCTGTTCCCATTGGTTTGTCTTCAGACTCGAATGTATATTCAATACTTATTCCAAATTTTTTTCCGTTTCCGAAGTAATCGGTGATGACATGAGGGAGATAGCATAACGCAAAAATAAATTCCGTAATACCGTGTGATTTTAAAAGGTAAACAATGTGCTGGAGAATTGGCTTGCCGTTGACGTCTACCATCGGTTTTGGGATAGTATTGGTAAGTGGCCGCAAGCGCTCCCCTTTGCCGCCGGCCACAATAATTGCTTTCATATAATGGATAGTATTTCTTTCAGTTTTTTGACAATGTAATCGGGTTTAGTGTTTTTGAGATGCTTTGTTGCTAACGAAAGGTGTCCGGATTCTAAGTTGTTGGCAATGAGTATAGTTTTGCATCCGGCTTTGTGGCCTGCAAGCACATCATTGACCCCGTCGCCAATCATCCATGAGTTGATAAGGTCAATATTATGTTCTTTTGCGGCTTGAAAAAGTAATCCTGGATTTGGTTTTCTGCAAACACACATTTTTTTATATGGCGCAATTTTTGCATATGGATGATGGAAGCAATAATAGTAACCGTCAAAGGCTATATCGTATTTAGCAAAATATGACTCAAGGTTGTTTTGAATTGCATTAAATGTTTTTTGTGTTATTCGCCCTAAGCCGATATCCGGTTGATTGGAAAGAATGAACAATTTGTATCCCTTGGATTTTATTTTTTTACACAGAGAAACGATGTGCGGCATAAACTCGACTTCGCGGGGAGACAGGGGCGTGCGGACTATGCCGTGGTTTTTGTCATACACAAGAGAGAGTATTGTCCCATCCCGATCAAAAAACACCGCTTTTTTCATAATGCAGGCAAATAGATTATTGACAACTGGTAGTCTATAGTATACGTTTGATTTTATCAATCTGCCCATGGTGTTATGCGGCAATATAGTTACCCCTTATTTAACCGTTCTTTATTTATTGACTCGTCCAATCTCGAAGAGGTTAAAAAGTGGAATGCAACCGGCGTGATTGACGGGGTTACCACAAACCAAGTGATCATGCTTAAAGACGGCATCAAGCCGAAAGAATATGACCGGGTAATCAAGGATATTTGTTTGGAAATGAAAGGCAAGCCGGTTTCTGTAGAGCTAACCGACAGTACAGTTTCAGCGTCAGAAATGGTAAAAGAGGCAATACGATTGGATTCATTGGCAAATAATATCGTGGTGAAAGTACCGATGATTCCCGATACGACCAAGAGCCTTTGGGTCATCCAGCAATTGGTAAAAGAAAACATAGCCGTAAATGTCACGACCATGATGACATTTGAACAGATGGTCATGGCGATACTCGCTACCCGCCATTGTGACCGGCCGTCGTTTATCAGTATTTTTTGGGGTCGTTCCATAGAGGATCAGGTAAAATATCGTGGGAGATTTGACTTTATGTCGCAATTTGTGAGGGTGGGCATGGAGGAAAAGGTAAATCAAAGCCCTTGGAATATAGTAGAGGCAACTGCCCGTTTCTTAGAGCGTGGCGGATATGAGAATCCTAAAATTATTGCCGGAAGCATCCGGACCGGTACGATGGCAGGGGAAGCATATGCTGCAGGGGCACATATCGTGACGGTTACGCCCGATACGCTTATGGCAATGCTATTTAGTCAACGCTCTATTGAAACGATCCAACAGTTTGACGAGGCATGGAAGGATATAGTGAAAAAAGGAAAATAAAGGCTCCTCTGCTATAATGACCCCATGAAGTTCGGCATCATCGGCGCCGGCCCATCTGGGCTCACCATGGCGCTATTTCTCAAGGAGTCATATCAGGTGTTGGAGAAAGAGTCTCATCCGGGGGGCCACGCAAGTTCGTTTCAGGAGAAGGGGTTCACGTTTGACTACGGTCCTCACATCATGTTTTCCAAAAACAAACGGATATTGGATTTTATGATCGCTTCATTGGGAAACAATGTGCACCAAAGCAAGCGCAACAACAAAATTTCGTTTAAGGGAAGACTCGTTAAATATCCGTTTGAAAATGACCTTCACTCGTTGCCGCTTGGGGATACGTTTGAATGTCTGCAATGGAATATTCCGGTTGAAGATCTTTCTATGCAATGGTCATGGAGAATTCCCAACCCGCCTCCCGAAGACATCATCAAATCCGCAATCGGAATTGAAACAGAAGGCTATGTCCATCAGTTGTATTATCACTATCCACTGCGGGGCGGCTATCAGGCGATATCAGACGCGTGGGCAAAAAAGGTGAAACCCCGGTATGGATTTACCGTAAAAAATATTAAAAAAACGAAAAAAGGAACATTTCTGGTGACCGACGGACATGAAACATTGGAATATAAACAGATCATATCAACAATTCCCATTCACGAACTGATCCATATACTTGAGCTCAATATTCCCAAAAAGGTAATACGGGCAATCAAAGAGCTTGTGGTCAATCCCATGTATATTGTTTCTTTAGGTTTGAAAGGGGAAGATGTAAATAAATTTACGGCAATCTATTTCCCCGAGCCGGATTTTTTAGTCAACAGGATGAGTTTTCCCAAAACATTTTCTCCGCACAATGCACCGAAGGGTCATTATAGCGTGCAGGCGGAAATTACTTGTCGAGCAAATTCATCTGTGTGGAGGCAGCGGGATGAGGATATCCTTGCACATGTCAAAAACGGTTTACGTTCACGCGGCATCATAAGCGACGCGCAGAGTATCGTCTACCAAAGTGTCCGAAGAAGTAAATATTCATATGTTGTATATGATCGGGCGTATGAAAAAAATACAAAGATTATTCGGGATTGGTTTCCAAAGCAGGGAATTCATCTGGTTGGACGATTTAGTTACTTTGAATATGTTAATATCGATGGAATCGTTGCCCGAAGTGAAGAAATAGCAGAGAAACTTAACAGAAGTGTATGAAATCAATGATAAAGAAAAATTATCTTGTACTGCTTCCTCCCATTCTTTTTGCACTCCTTTTTCTGCCGTTTGTAGGCAACGCTCTTTGTCTGGATGGGTGGGGAGAGAATATGAAAAGTATGGCATTTTTTACCGGAGGTTTAGATGCATTCATTCGTCAACCGGGACTACACCCGCCTCTCAAGGCACTTCTGTCGAGTATTGTTTTTACTCTCTTGGGAGTAAACGATGTAAGTATTAACGTGATGGGTTTAGGTTTAGGCGTTGCGGGAGTGGTGGGGTTATATTTTTTGGCAAAGAAAATGTTTAATCCTCAGGTGGGCATGGTAAGCTCAATGCTTTTGGCAGTCAGTCCGGTGTATTTGTCTTACGGAACACATAGCTTCAATGACTATATGTTGACGGTATTTATTATTTGGGCTCTCTATCTTTATGTCCAACGCAGGGTACTGTTGTATGTTTTTTTTGCAACAGCTGCCACTATGACGAAAGAACCTGCGGTAGTTTTGCCATTATGCGTGTTTACGGTTGAAGTTTTGCACAATGTCCAAGACCTCATCCGTCCGAAATTATCAGTTATTCTTCGTACGTTATTATTCGCAGTGCCTGTTGCCTCTTTGGTCATTTGGATATGGTACGTGACGCTAAAAGAAATACCTTTGTTTCAGGAGAATATTTTTGCTCCAACCAGAGACAAAGGGATATTGTTTACCATAGTTTATAATCTCATTACGTTCAACTTCTTTCATGATTGGGCGGCTACACACCGTCTTGTTCTCTTTTATCTTAACTTCAATTGGGTTTATTGGTTAATTGCCATGGGGGGTATCGTTGTCGAACTGGTTCGGAAAAATACAAAGCAGGCTATAAAAAATTTGTTTTTATCCAACCCGATTTCCAAGACAGCGCTTACCATAATGTTGTTTGTTCTTGGATATTTTTTCTCTGTTTTATCGCTTCAGACTCTGAATGCTCCGCGGTATAATTTACCCATTCTTCCGTTTCTTTATATGATCGTTGCATGGGTTTTTGTCCGCGTCATAAAAAGACTGCCATCCTATGTATTTATTTTGTTGGGGTTTTTTATTTTCATTCAGCTTTTTTATTCGGTTGATCCGATCAGCCGGATGCTGTGGGGGACAAAACTGACGCATGGGCAGAGAATGTATGGATTTAATTATGTTGAAGGCTCATCAGATTCAATCATCTATAATCTCCAGTATCCTCTTATCCTGCGAGATAGAAAAATAAAACTTACCTCGCTTGCAGTAAAAGGATCCGGGCCTATTCAACAATCGGTCATGTGCAATTTTGTTCATTGAATCTCTCTCTTATTCAATGCGAAGTGTTTCCTGATTTGTGGTCGTAGTAATTCCTTCCTTTGTCGTTATCCAGGTGCGGAACAGGTAGGTGTTTGGTATAGAAGAAAGAGCTGAAACTGTGGCAATTTTTGTTTTGTCGGGTAATATACTGCCCACAGAGAACACAGAATCAGAAGATTTCCAAGGCAAATTAGTATCGCGTCGTGCACCGACCGTTTCCAGTAAATCCAGCCCAATGCTGGGAATAATAATTTTTACATTATTGAGAGTAAAATCGGTATTATTCGTTAGTGTAAAAGTAAGCCTGGCAGTGTTGAGTGGTTTTTCAGCAGCTGTTTCGCCTGTCACACGAATAGTTTCGGGCGATATGGATAACGTGGCTTCCAACGGAATATTGTAGGGGTAAATACGTTTTGGCGGTTTTGTGAACAGATATATCATGGAAGCGGCGATTACGTTGAATACAAACACCGCAATGATAAAGCGTTTAATTGGAGATGATATCATGATTTTGCCTCGTTTATAAGCGCACGGATGGTTGCGCGAACCGATTGGGCAGATGAGTATTTTGGTTTCCATCCGAGATGTCTGATTTTGCTTGAATCTATACGGACTTTTGCTACATCACCCTTCCACCCGATCTTGCCTCCTGTGTATGTTTTATGAATGTGTTTGAGTTTTAATTCTGATAACACTATATCTGCAATTTCTGTGACGGTGATAGCATCGTCGGAAGCGATATTAAAAGTATTTACCCGGCCATGGGATTTTTTAAGGATCAGCAATATTGCCTCTATGACATCTTGAACATAAATATATGACTTCGTTTGTTTTCCGTCGCCTAAAATGTCAAGACGGGTTTGGTCTTTGCGGAGCTTATGGAAAAAATCAAAAGTAACGCCATGCGTGGCATGAGGACCCACGATATTTGCAGGCCGCAGAATCCAAGCTTGCATATCAAACAGATGGCAAAATGCACTGATTAATCCCTCCGCGGAAAGTTTGCTTGCGCCGTACATGGACACGGGGAGGAGGTCTCCGGTACTTTCCGTCAAGTGTGTTTTTCCCCGATCACCGTATATTCCGCTTCCCGAAGTATAGAATATTTTGTTTATTCCATGTATTCGCATAGCTTGCAGTATATTGAATGTCGCAACGATAGTTTGATTAAAATCAAGCGTTGGATCATCTATTCCCTTGGCAATATCTGGATTTGCAGCAAGATGAAATACCATATCAAAACGCGGGGTAATGAGCTTGTTGATGCGGGCTGCATCCAGAAGATCCGCCTTTGCCATGCGCAAGCGGGGATGTTTCAGATAATCCTTGAGAAACGCCTTTTTTCCGGAAGAAAAGTTATCGACAATACGTACTGAGTGTCCCAACGATAATAGACGAGCGACGAGATGGCTTCCGATAAAGCCTGCTCCGCCGGTAACGATCGCGTTCATAGTTCGATTATACTCACTATGACCCTGAGCGAAGTCGAACGGGTCATTTTTTTACTCCATGAATGACAACTCCTGAACATTGCCAATTGACGATGGGAATCCGTTCCAAAGTTTCACTTACTAAGGGGATAATGGCGCCAAGCGAGTCTGGAATATTGGGCGGAACAAAGAGAAACGGGCGGATGGTTAATTTAGAAAATACATTTTTTGGAAAAAATGACAGGTACTGCCATGGGAAATAAGAATTTTCACCCATCGTTTTATACCATTTGGTTTGCTCGAGAATTTTGCGGGCAAGGGATAAGCCATTGGCTTCTATAAGAAAGATATGCTTTTTGGCAACGCGGGCCATTTCATTCCCCATTTTACGTGGATCTGGGACGTGGTGCATTACGTCAAATGCGACGACGGCATCAAATGAACTATTTTTAAACGTAAGGCGCTGTGCGTCCATTCGTTTGACCGGGATTGAAAGGTGTTTGAGCGCTTTGACGCCGCTTGCCGTAAGTTCGGTTACCACGTACCGGTTTAAAAAATGGGGCCTGCGCTTTAGAATTTCCTGGGTTATTTCACCGCGGCCGGCACCCAATTCTAAAAAAGATAAGCGTTTTTCATGAGAAAATGCTGATTGATAGAGTTGATAATATTTGGAAATGATATATTCCGTGCTTTTTACTCCGAGTCTGCTATCCCGCTCTGATTCTTGACGGCTAAAAAACGTATTCCATGAGTTCGAATTATTTTTTTTCATAGACCGAAGCGGATATGCAACATAGCAGTCAGTATGCCCCACGCGAGGCTGGGCAATTTTTTCGGATCAATCGCACGTGAGCTACCGTGACGATAATAATGAGAAACCGGCACCTCCGTTACCGTATGCCCATGTTGGATTGCAAGAAGGGATAGTTCTGTTAGTATGCAGGCCGGAAATGTTCCGAGCTTCGGCAGGAAGTCGTTGAGGAGCTCTTTTTTTATCAGACGGAAGCCACTATTAATGTCGTGAAATCGGGTTCCAAAAAGTACATTGATAAATGTGTTGAGTCCCCACGAAACAAACAGACGATACGCGGGGTCCTTACGCGGAAATTTTCTGCCGATGACCATATCAAATCCATCAAGCTTTTTCAGCAGCCTAAATACATCGGAAGGGTCATGGGTGTTGTCGGAATCGCTGAACCAAATAATATCTTTTTTGGCATGGGTAAGCGAATTCAGAAATCCTTTTACCGCACCTTTTCTTTTTGGGGACTGGTAGAGTGTCAGCTGGTACTTTTTTTTGAGCCGCTGCAGAATTTCTTTTGTTCCGTCGGTGCTTCCATCTTCACAGATGACAAATTCGCTGCCCGGAATTTTTTTAAGAACCTTAGCATATTTTATTACCACATCTTGGATGACTTCTGCTTCGTTGTATACCGGCATGACAAGCGATACGGATTTCATAGGTATGTGTGGTGTATGGTATACTAAAGAGCCTCAAAATGCCAGTCATGAAACCATTACACCTTGTTCTTATTTTGCTTACGGTAGTGTTGTTAAAAGCTTCAGTATGGTTTCTGCCGCTCCAGAGGGATGCAGTCGGATATGCATATATCGGCAAAGAAATAGCCCACGGTGCGGTTGCCTATAGAGACGTATGGGATCACAAAACACCCGGGGTATACGCACTGGATGCGGCGGTTTATTCATTGTTTCCGAAGGAGTATGTGCCTGCGCTTTTGGGTGCAAGTGTGTTCGCTGCAGTTTTGGCGTCGCTTCTTTTGTTCATGTTGTTAAAGAAATATTTTTCTGACAACGTATCGTTTGTTGCGACGCTGGCATTTGCAGTATTTTCCAATGTGTATATTTTGACTGTCGGTGATAATCTCGTGGAAGGATATATGCTTCCGGTTCTGATTGGACTGTATATAGTATTTACCCGGGCGATACAAAAAAAGAATTCTTTGTTATATATCACAACTGGATTACTTCTTGCAGTACTTTTTGTTTTTAAGCATATAGGAATACTGCCGGTTCTTGGATTGGGAATCTATTTATTTATCAAAAAACGGTGGAGCGCCTGGAAAGAAATGTTTTTTATTGGGATTGGTGTTGTGGTTGGCATTGTTCCTGTGGTTGTCTATTTCTGGTATCACAACGCGCTTTTTGAAGCGTTTGATGCCATAGTTGCCTACAACATGTTTTATTCGAAACAGGGGTATGACTTGCGTTCGATTTCACAGGGCGTGTTTTATACATTGCAGGTAGTTATGGCGACGCTTCTTTTTGTGTCACTTGCAGTTGTTGGCTTTTTCAGGAAAAAAAATCAAACAGATGTACTTTTTATATTGCTATTTATCAGTTCATTTTTGGGTGTTGCCATGGGCGGCAAGTTTGCTTTCACCAGGCACTATTTTTTGCTGCTTTACCCATCACTTGCGTATTTTGTCGCAAAGGCTATTGAGGCGTTCTATGAAAAATTGAAACGTGATGCGTACTTGAAAATGTCTGCGGCAGTATTAGGGATAGCGATACTCCTTCCGTCGCTGATCGTTCAGGGACAGGCCGTACTTGCGGGGTTTTATTTTCGGGGAATGTTACCGCTCACTACGCGAGAGGCTCCCTATATTCTGGGTGTTCAGAACTATAACTTTGTAGAAGAAGAGAAAACCTATGTTCGTATTGCCTCATACCTGGGTCAGCGGGTGCCTGTAGGGGATACGATCTTGGATTGGGGAGCGGAGCCGGAAGTCTATTTGTTCACTGATACCCGAGCGCCGACGAGGTATTTTTATAATTTTCCGCTGAACGGGACGTTTGTGGCCAAAGACGTGACCCGTGAAACGCGACGAGGCGTGTTTATGAAGGAGCTGGAGCAAAATCCGCCGCTTTATATCATCGCAAATGACAAAGAAACTAAACATCAGCCGAGTTTTCAGGAGCTGGATTTTCCGGCATTTAAAGAATTTGTCGCAAGGAACTATGATATTGAAACTCGCATCGAAAATTTTATCGTGTGGAAGAAAAAAATTCTTGTGGGTAACTATTACGAAACAACGCTTTCTACTATGTATGTTTCTCCCTTTTTATTGTAGTGGGTTACCATTTCGGCAATAAGGCCGGTTGATAACAGTTGTATTCCCAATACCATAAATAAAATTCCGGCAAGAAGCAGAGGAAGCCGTTCTTGGGTACTTCCCGTGATGAGTTTGATGTACGTGACGTAGGCGTCCATACCAAAGCCGACAAAGAAAAATATCAGCCCGATTTTTCCGAAGAAATGTGCTGGTTTGGTAGCATAATCAGTGATGAAGATAGTGGTGAGGAGGTCTATAATGCCGCGCCAGCTTCGCTCCAGCCCATATTTGGATTTTCCAAATTTACGCGGCCGGTTGCGTGTGAATACTTCCGTAACGCGAAATTTTTGTTTTGCGGCCAATATGGGAATAAATCGGTGGAGTTCACCGTGAATAAAGAGCCGGTCACATACTTGTTTTCGCAATACCTTTAATCCGCAATTTACGTCATGGAGCGGAACGCCGGTCAAAAGTTTTGTGCCGCTGTTAAAAAGATAGCTGGAAATTTTCTTGACCATTGTATCTTCGCGTTTTTGTCGCCACCCGCAGACGACATCATATCCCTGGTTGAGTGCATTCAAAAATTTGGGTATATCGTCGGGATCATCCTGAAGGTCGGCATCCAGGGTGATGACGATTGTTCCCTGTGCCAGGCGAAATCCTGCTGACAACGCTTCAGATTTTCCGTAATTTGCATGGAACTTGATGATTTTTACTTTTGAATCTTTTTTGCGGATGACAGTTAAAGCTTGATACGATGCGTCGCCTGAGCCGTCATCAACAAATATTACCTCATATGACTTTTTGAGCCTCCTCAGTACATCGGTAAGCTCCTTATACAAAAAAGGCAAAGAACCAGCCTCATCTTTTACTGGAATAACCACGGAATACGTAATCATGTGACGGATAGTAGGCAGGTTATTAGCGTTCGTTCAGATAGTCTTCGACAGACTGAAGATTGCGCTTGGAGAAACCAATGACTGTCTCAAACGATGTGCGCTCGTTTTCGGATACTCTGGGCAGAAGCGATGAGAGGACCTCCTGGTGCTTGAGAGATGCGGTTTTTAATCTCTCTATGAGGTTTGCTGATGGGGCTCGTTCTGCTCTAAAAAGTTCATTTATGAGAAGCGTTATATTGTGTTCGGCTTTGAGTGCAGTGGTTTGTGCAAGCGGTATATTTTGTTTATCGACAAGCATGGCTGCGGCAAGCATGCCTTTGTCTGCAAGGCGCAGGTAGAACTCGATTTTTTCTTCGGGGTCAGCGATAAGCTGAATTTGAATTTTATCCCGTAATACTTTTAGCTTATACAACGGATGGTCCGGTAACATGCCGGGGAACGCTAGGTCGTAGGAAATATATTGGATAGGAGTAGGACTTGGCTGCACGGTGTTTTCCTGTGCAGAGACGGAAGTTGTGCTGACGAGTAGCAAAGAAATTGCTGTCAAGACGAGAAGAATTCTTTTGACGACCATAGTGGGAGTATAGGCTATGGTGTATATGTTGTCAATAAAGACAAAAAAGCATATGATGCAATGTGTGAAAGTGGTAATTCTGACGCATACATTTCCAAAATATCCCGACGATACCACGGCTGCATTTATGCATCCTTTGGTCATGGGTCTTATAGAAGCCGGATGTGAGGTAACGGTGTTGACGCCGTTTCATCCAAAACTAGAATTATCTCATTTTCCTTATCCCATCATTACCTATAAATATATCTGGCCGGACCGATTTCATTTGCTTGGATACTCCCAGACCCTGCAGAAGGGGATGCACTTGCGTATTTCTTCATATATCCTTGCACCATTTTTGATGTTTTTCGGAATTGTCGCACTTTTTAAACTTACCAGGGATAAACAATATGATGTAATATCGGCGCATTGGATTGTACCCAATGGTGTTATTGCCGCAATTGTCGGCGCTTTACGAACTATTCCTTTTGTTGTGACACTTCCGGGATCAGATGTTTACGTAGCCAGAAAAAACGCGGTGTTTTCTCGCGTTACGCGGTGGGCAGCAGAGCGTGCAGCTGTCGTATCTACTGATAGTCCTCAGTATCTGAAAGAATTGAGGGAAACCGGAGCTTGTTTGCGGCGGCAAGCCATTATTCCTTATCCAGTGGACAGTTCTTCTATCCAATTTAATACCAATGTTTCCCCATTGAGGCAGCGTCTTCATATCGCAAAAGGCGCTCATATTATCGTTTCTGTGGGCCGTCTGGTTGAAAAAAAGGGATTTCACTATGCAATTCGAGCGCTGCCGGGC
>Ga0075709_107_pt1 | contig 18511 bp, 29 predicted proteins | sample RifGroA2_FD_67740 | JGI IMG/M metagenome (GOLD analysis project Ga0075709, IMG submission 67740) | Microgenomates (Gottesmanbacteria) bacterium GW2011_GWA2_47_9 | reverse complement strand
CTCTAAGCCTTGCGGCACAGGTTCCTAAAACCTGCGCGTATACCAGTTCCGCCACGGGAGCCCTTAGTTGCCGTCTATTATATCAGATAGTGACGGATAGCAGGTCGGGATTGGTGGGCGCAAACGACTCGATTTTATTTATGAAAAACCGCACGCTGTTTGCCCAACGGGGGCTGGCCGCGTAGATGCGCCCCACGGATTCAATGGTCGTTGCACCTTTATCCATATAGTTATAGCGAAGTCCTTCTGACACTTGAGTGATACCGTCTGCCCAGTTTTTGAAGTGCACACCGTCGTTAGTACCGGTAAATACTCCCCACCCCCAGGCATTATAGGAGTTGGTCGGGATGTGCTTGCCAAAGGTAGACTCCACGCCGGCGATAGCAGCTACCAGCTTCCAATCCAGTTCCAGACGGTCGGCTTCGGACACAAAGTGTCCGGCTACGCCAACCATAGGCGAATTGTGGGTACTAAGAAAGTCGCGAAGCAGTACGATGCGCTCATCGGTTTTTGGCGCATGGGCGACGAGCGTTGCCGCGGCGTCGGCTTCAGGGTCAGAGGCCATGATAGCCGTCGGCTTGAGCGCAGAAGCCACAAGAGCAATGATCAACGTAAAGAAAAGTTTTTTCATATTCTTACTCCACGTCCATAGCCTTGTGGGCTAAAGAGGTGGGATAAGAGGAAGGGGCGAGGGTATTTGATAATCGATCCCAGTACTACGCTTACCTTGCGCCGGAGGCTTACAGCCTCGCGCTCGCAAGGGGCGCGAGTACGGGATTGATGGTTGCTAAACTCGAAGACTCGTTAAGCAACCATCAAAAAATCCTAAAGCAGACTGTTTTTTGGGCATTCCACTTTAGGATCTAACGAATAAGTATAGCACAGGAGTGGTTCCGTGTCAAGTTTTATGGGATATTATAAGAAGATTTGATTTATCGTTTTGAGGCTAATTTACGGTCTCATTTTTCTATTTAAAACTAATTATAAGATAGTCCCTCGGAACGACTCTACACAGTTGGTCCAGGAGTACCCCTTTTCTACCGACGGCGGTGCCCAAATAGCGCCGATGTCTCTCAAGTCTATGATGCCGCGGTCGTAATATTTTTGTTTAATATAACGGGAAACCCAATTAATCGCCTCTTCCCAGTTGTCAAATGTTGCACCGGTTTGTTTGCCGGTATACACGGCGATCCCCCAGGCGTTATACGAATCCCGTGTGGGCATACGTTTGCCTAAATTGGACTCGCACATAGCTATGGCCACCACCAGCCGAAAATCAATAGCATATTCATCTGCCTGCTGCACCAGGTATTCGGCGTACGGCGCCATAGGCGAATCGTGGCGCTCTAAAAATGAATGAAGGAGCAGTCCCCGTGCGTCGCCTGGAATCACTTTTGCCCCTAGTACCTGCGCGGTGCCAGCGGAAGCCGTAAGCTGAAAATTGGTATCGGAAATGGGCGATGCGGATAAAGGCGCTGCAATGGGCTGCCAGGTACGAGACCACGCAAGGACGGTGAGATTGCCCAAAAGAAAAAGCAGAGTGAACGGTAAAAACAGCACCACAAGCAGTGCCTTTTTCATAACTACCCCTATACTGTCATACCCAATTGCCGGTGTCAAATATGCGGGAATTTATCGGAAAAATATGCCAACGACATAGGCAACACTTGCCGATACGATGCCAATGAGCATGGTTTCGGCAACCGAGCGAGGCAGGCTTCTGTGGCTCACCTTCCAGCGAAGAATTCCCAAAAGAAGGAGCGCAAGAAGCGTGAATGCAACGGAAAGGTAAAATACGCCGGAGGTTCCGGGTGCGATGATGTAAGGAATAAGCGGGATAAAGCCAAAAAGCACAAACGACACAAAAGTCGCAATCGCAATGTACAGGGCATTTTCACGCTCCGGGTTGGGAAGCTCCAGTTCATCGTGCATCATAAATTCCGTCCAGTAGCGTTCATTTTTAGACAGCAGTTTAGCCAGCGCTTGGGCGTCAGGAGAGGAATATCCTTTTTGTTTTAAAATTTCAATCGTTTCTTCCAGTTCCATATCGGACGAGTGTTTGATTTCGTGGAGTTCTTTGGCTTTTTGGGCGCGATACACGTCCTTTTCCGCCCGGATGGACAGAAAACTACCCAAACTCATGGATGTGCCGTCTGCCATAAGATTTGCCAGTCCAAATAGGAGTACCGAAATAAACGGAATACTCGTCATGCCGGCGTTCGTCTGCGCACCAGTAAAGCCGGCCACGACGGCAAACGTGGTTACGATGCCGTCATTGCCACCGTAGACAATTTCACGCAGATACGTCGTGATGGGTGAAATTTTGTGTTCGGTGGCTAAGTGTTCTTTAAGGTCCATGTGAACGTTTTTAACAAAATTCGAACGTATTTCAAAGGTAGCGGCGGCTGACCGTTTGCCCTGAGCCTGTCGAAGGACACCCAGCCGCAGGCTGGCAATTTAACTAACCAACTTTTAGGGCTTTCTGTATTTGGCGTAATTTTTCCCTAAGTTTTGCTTGAAGTCTAGAATCAAAAGTTGGATAATCATCTCTAACTCTTACGCCAATCACCACAGAAGGAAGTCTTGTATTGGTTCCATCTTTTTCATCAATTTCTTTCGGCCCGAAGACAGAACCGCTGCTAGATTGCCATAAATCTTTTTTAGCATCCTTTGTTCTGAAAAAACGATCACCATCCGGTATCTCAGCACGTATAAACACCTCAAAATCTTCTGCTTCTTCCAAAACAACCTCTGGCCGAGAACTCCAACTTCCTTCCGAGGTCATTATGTCAGAAGCATAGTCCGCAGCTAGTTGTTCCGCTTGTCCTTCAATGTTTAATCCTCCTCTATACAAGTTTTCTAAAATTTCCTGAAAATCGACAAGAAAATAATCATCTGCATTAAAGGTTGCCCTCACGCTTGCCTGCTTCATGCCTCGAGGCTTATTTGCGGCTTGCGCCAACTGTTCTTCTACCTTGTCACCAACATAAGTGGCTGTAAGATTTAGAACATAGCCATCACCTGTTTTTCTTATTCTTACGCCAGACTTAAAAAATCCTCCTTTGCCGTCATAGTCATACCACCGATTGTACTCCCAACCAGTAGCATGATCTGGGTTTTCTCCTGCATTGAAATTCTCATCAACAAATTCATCGGATTCGTACTCTTGTTTTTCGGCAAATTCTACTTCACCTTTTTCTCCATATGCTTGATCGTAAGCAATTCTATCATGCTCAAAAGTTGCCTGACCTCCTTTGTAATCACCTCTACCATATTTTTTTAGAAGATCAATAACGTCCTTCCAATCAGCACACTTGATCCCTGAATGACTTTCCGATGAGACAACTTCCCTGATTCCATGTGACATTTCTTTAATTTCTTCAATCGGTGGTAATTGAGGAGGTTGCGGTTCAGCTCTCAAGGCATCTAAATTTTGGAGGTCGACGGTAATAGGTGAACCCATGTTGTCGGCAGGATTATTACCTCCACCTTTTCTGGTAAAAAGCCTTCTAATCATTCGAATGGGCTTTTTTACGCCTTCAATTTGAGCATATTCAATTTCGTCCTCATGGCCAAACCCACCATACTGTGACTGACGAACTTTTGATAAATAACCATCGTCATCGTAATCGTAATAAACAGTACAATGACTGAATGGGGAGTAAAAGATCTCTCTACCATCTTCATCATATTGCAATTCGACTGTATCATGATCTATTTGATATCTTACTGTCAGAATCTCTGCTTGAGGGTTAGTTATTTGCGCATTCGGCAAAACTGCCTTTACATGCCCTTTGATATCATCCCATGAAGCCTTAACGACAGGTTTATCCCACCTTTCTTTTAACTGTTCTAGTGCGTCAACAGATGCAAGGAAATTTTCATCTCGAACAGTCGAAGTTATCCAACTTGGATTGCTGTCGTATGCACCCCCCACTCTGGCATTCAAAAAAACTATGTGTTCATTTTGCGGTCTTGGTGGTTGTTCTGATTGTGAATCCATATTAAAGTTGTTATTAAATTTTGTACTGAAGAAAGTATATCAAATCTGTAGAAAAAGTGGCATAGTGAAATCGTGCTCGAGAATTGTGGAGATTTTTAATGCCCTCATTGGACGGATCTCCACAGATTCGAGCACAACCAGTGAGGGCATTTAAGTTTTTGTTCCTTAAAATTTTTGCGTTTTTCTTTATGACAATTTCTTTTTTGGTGAGCGCGGAAGGATTCGAACCTTCAACCGATTGCTTAAGAGGCAATTGCTCTACCATTGAGCTACGCGCCCTTGTGGCGCGCCTGGCAGGAGTTGAACCCGCAACCTGATGGTCCGAAGCCATCCGCTCTATCCATTGAGCTACAGGCGCATACGAACAAATTAATTATAGCAAATTTTACCCTTTTCCGCTGGCTGATTTAAAGACTGTCTTCATATGAAGACAGTCTTTAGTGTAAACTAAAAGTATGCCTGCCAAAAACGAGTTAAAGCTTTATATTGTTAGCGGATACTATCATCTTTACAACAGGGGAGTTGATAAACGCCTCATTTTCCTTGATGAACAAGACTACGCCGTATTTTTGCGAACTATAAAAGATGCCCTATCCCCGCTTCCGCCGCCGGATCCGACAAGAATCAACAGTGTCCTTCGAAAAAATTTGTTTAATAAAGTAGATTTACTTTGTTTTGTGCTCATGCCCAATCATTTCCATCTTTTTGTCTATCAATCCATTCAAAACGGCATAGAAACGTTCATGAGAAGTATTATCACGAGATATGTGAAATATTTTAACAAAAAATATGAGCGTGGTGGTCACTTATTTCAAGGAAGATACAAGGCGATCATGGTGGAAAATGAACCATATTTTTTGCACTTAAGTCGATATATCCATAGAAATCCGATGCCAAATTTTAAGGATTACCCATACTCGAGTTATCCCTATTATCTTGGTAAAAAGCATGCCGATTGGTTAAAAATCGAGCCAATACATTCCTTTTTTGGAACTTTGCAGCGCGGTATATTTTCAAGGATATCGTCGTACCAACATTTTGTTGAAGATGAGGATATTGAGGATGCTCCAGAAGAAATTCGTATGGACGAGGAGTAGCCTTGAAGACTGTCTTTATGCAAAGACAGTCTTCTTAAACTAGTGTAATTCGCTTCGGCGCTCTTTGAGGTATTGGCTCCAACTTTCGATAAAATCAAACACGACGACCATGGGCGTTTCGATAAGGAAAGTGAATAGTATGGCGATGATGTTGTATTCTTTCCATTTATTTGCCAAAAATGATCCAATGCGGGCAATCGGTACGGAAACCATGTCAAGCAAAAATTCCCACACGGTCATGCGGTCGTCAACGGAAAGTTCCTTGGCCTTGTTTCGTATGAGCACTGCCGCAAAAAATGTAAGCGCTATGGTGAAGGTATCAAAAACCACCGACGTGATGGGGAGTTTAGCAATATAGAATACGTAGCCTACGCCGCCCAAAACGCCGAGCATCATGCCCATATAGAGCACTCCCATGACGGCGGCAATCACCGGATTGCGGCGGCGCTTCAGATACACATCATAGAGTTTGCGTTTTTCATCCGCATAGAGAAATTGATAGACCGCCCGCTTTACCAGCTCTATATTTTCTGCGGGCGGCGCGCGGATGATAGACACGAGTGCAAACATCACGGCTGTGGGCACCACGAAATCGATAATGGCGGTAAACAAATTAAACCCTTCATAAAACCAAGAGGCCAGCGGCACTTCGATGATAAAAAACGTGACCCAGTTGGAGAGAAAGACCGAAAGCGTGGAAAAAATGGCAAGACGCAATAGACGTGCCTTTAGGGATACGTAGCGCTTGTCATATGCTTCTATCAAGTGCGCGGTGAGGGTCGTTTTATCGGAGATAGCTGCCGCAAGTTTTTGCGGCGCCTCTTTATACTGATCCATGACGTCGCCCAGGAGCATGAATACCGTGTCGATGCGTTCGCTTATCGTAAACAGTTGGCGGCTGATGGGATGCTCCAGTACATGGTGGCTGGTGAGCCACAGGTTGGGAATTTCCGACGCCAACCGCTTCAATAGCTGGGCATCCGGCGCGCTCCAGCCGGGATACGTAAATTTGATGAGCTCATAGAGAATAAACCCGTCATCCAAATCAAACAACGTTCGACATGAGGCGATGAACGTATGGGTTTTCTTTTCCTCGTCGGAGATCGATCCTTCGGGCAGGGTGCGGATGCGGGCTGTGAGGGATTCCGTCATTGCCTGAAGCAGCGTTCGTTCTTTGACGGGGTTGGTGAGGATTTCTTCTATCTCGCAGGCTGCCAGTTCTATGATAAACGTGGCAAAGTTTATTTTGCGCTTGATGGGTATGAGATCCGCCGACGGAAACTGCGCATGTTCCAAGATATACAGGTATTTTTTGAGTGCGTTTTCTACCGTGAGCACTGCTTCCTGCGGGATTTCGTCGTTGGCAAGGTGTCCGCCGCGGATGAGATCCGCAGTGATGGTATAGGCGATGCGATACGTGTCGACATTGGATTGTATTATGACGCCGGAAAGTTTGGGGAAAAGGGTCCGTTTGAGTGCCCGCTCGATGGCGCTGCGGCGCAGCACATTATCTTCTTTCCAATCCACGACTTTGCGCACCATTTCGTAGAATTTGGCAATGCGCGAGGCGATTTCATCGACATGGATGGGGGTCATGGCGCGGCTGACACTATTTATACCTTGAACGTAAGCCTGGGTAAGCCGCTCAAATTCCGGGGTTAACGGGTGAATATCCTTGCCTTCGTCAATAGGCTCAGCGGGTGTTGTAGGGATTGAAGGATCTGTGGTCATAGATTTAAGATAAAGCTAGTATATCATGACTTAGATTTTCCGTTTACTTTTTGTATAAAATGATGCGATTTGATATACTATAATCATTATGAATGGTGAGAACGGTCAACGGTATCACGAAAATTTGGCATATATGTTTCGCGCTTTGGCAACTGATTTGCTTCAAATTGGAGAACCGGATGCTGCAGAACTGATCATTCAAGAAGCAAGTAAGCACATGCCTACCGAAGTCGGAGCACGTCTCGCACAGAGAATTCGGGAAGCGAAACAATCTGCTATTTTGTCTGTTCAAGAGCCTATAACTTGAAATTTTCCCACTGAATTTAAGGTTCCCCTTGCATCTTCCCTGCTGTTTGTCTAAGATAGACTTACATTATAATATTTATCCTTCGGGGTAGGGTGATCCGCCAGCTGGCGGAAATTCCCAATCGGCGGTACAACCCGCGAGCCGCGATCGCATCAAGGCACGATTACGTGTAATTCGTAAGTCGACCGTATAGTCGGGAGTCAGCCAGAGGCTGATCGTCCTTTGGACGAAAAGAAGGAAAACGTATAACTCCGCCTGTGGCGGGGGCGTTTTGCTATACCCCGGAGAGAAAGGGGTATTTTTTATGAGAAAACTACTTTCGTTTGGGCCAGCATTTATTGTGCTTGCTGCTGTTTTGTGGAGTTTGGATGGGTTACTTCGCCGGAGTTTGTATGTGTTGCCACCGGTAGTGATCGTATTTTACGAGCACTTGATTGGGTTTGCGCTGCTGTTACCTCTGCTTTTGCCAAAGTGGAAGCAGATAGCCGCAATCAAGCCCAAGGTTTGGGGCGCGTTTGCGTGGGTTACGCTTCTTAGCAGCATTGTCGGAACGGTACTTTATACGACGGCGCTAGGGAGAGTGAATTACATCCAATTTTCCGTGGTTGTTCTCCTGCAGCAAATGCAGCCGCTGTTTGTCGTGCTGTTTGCGCGGCTTGTGCTTAAGGAAAAAATTGAAACGATCTTTTGGCCGCTGTTGGTGGTAGCACTGGTCGGCGCCTACTTTGTATCCTTCCCAACGCTTACGGTGAATGTTGCGACCGGAGCAGGAACCGCTATTGCGGCACTTATGGCGGTAGGGGCGGCATTTTCCTGGGGGTCATCGACCGCATTTAGCCGGTATGCGCTCATCAGGCTGCCAACGGTTGTTGCCACCGGCGTGCGGTTTGGTATGGCATCGGTCTTGGGACTTGCCGCGGTATTGGTTTTTGGCCAACAGGCGGCGCTTGGCTCCCTTAATCAGAGTCAAGTATTGACCCTGTTGGTTATCGCACTTTCCACCGGCATGGTGGCGCTATTTATTTATTATTACGGGCTCAAGCGTACGCCGGCACGCGTGTCGTCTATTCTCGAGCTCACATGGCCGCTATCGGCGGTCGTCATTGACTATGTCTACTTTCACAAAGGACTGACGCTGACGCAGTGGATCGGCGCGTTTATCCTTTTGGGAAGCATCTGGCGCGTATCGAAGATGGCAAAAAAATTGGAGAGTAGTCGCTGATGACCACTTGGAACTCATTGTACGGCAGATGTGGGAGCTGAGGCAAACTATTTTAGAGCTTTGATAAAATCATCGATCGGAATTTCGGCTCTTTTGACCTGCGACTTTAGAAGAAACTGTGCAACTTCTTTATGGAGCGGAATCGATAGCGTCGGGGAACCTGACTTTTGCAGAATGGCGTGATCTCCAGACGTATGAACATGAATGTATCCAAATTTGCAAAATGCTTTGACGGCTTTTTTGCCGGAGACATTGGTAAGTTTAGGCATACGCCGCGGGAACCGGAGCTTCTACACTTCTTCGGACTATATCTAGGCTTCTCGTGGCTTTAACAAGCGTCTTCATGTATGCCTTTATGGCTTTTTCTGCGTTGGCAAGCGCTTCTTTCTTCGTTTTTCCTTGAGACATGCAACCATACAAATTTACTACATCAGCAACATAGCCTTTGTAGGATGTATCGTAGGTTAATTCGATTAAGTAGTCTAATTTTTTGACTTTCATAACAAATAGATTATATCAAATTTTTACGCGATCCGTGTTATCGTATTAATTTGGGGTGATCGATGATGACCATTTTAAATCGATTGTAGAGAAAATTTTCACCGTCTATAAAAAGATACGTATTCACTTGGTCATTATAGCACAAAAAAACCTCGTCGGGCTTTCGCATGGACGAGGCGTTTATGTTTCTATACTACACTATTCCCATTAGGGTTGTCAATTGGGGTCATCACTGATGACCAGCTACAATCGATTGTACGGGAGAATTGGGCGGATTTAAGTAGGCTTCAAATCTTCCTTCGACAGATAATGCGCAAAATTTCTGCCTAAGGATTCTGGAACTACTCGTACCGTCAAGTCATCAGGAAGTATATCAACCGCCTGTTTTCTAAAATATTTTTTTATAAGCAATTTAACCGGTATAAACTTTTCAGGACCTATGCCCCGATATAGTGGCGTACCAGGATAGTATTTCGCACCGTTTAGAGAGTGTTCGTGAACAATAAATTCTCCATCTTTTCTTTCAACCTTCATGGTTGCTGTGCCCTCAGGTTCTTTTAAAAGAGGGAATGTGCCGACGAGGTGTAGCTTACGTTCTGGATAAGCAAATAAACCCCACGGGAGCGTGTAGCCCATGTCACCGTTAGACATATTTTCTATAACTTCCGTTTCATACGCTTCCGGTAATGTGCCATAGGCTACACGATTTCCGTCAACGTATGAAACGATTTTTATCGGAATAAATTCATCTTTAGATGTGCCAAGATATGTGAGCTCTGAGGGATACCATTTGTCATCTTCTTCTATAGAATCAGCAAGCACCACAAGGTCGCCTGATTGCTCTCTTGTAACTTTTAAATGGATTGTTCCACTAGGCTTCGAATCTACAGGAATGGAAGATATAATGAAAAGTCGTCTGTCGGGGTCTACAAAGATAGCCCCTCGGGAAGTATAGCCTATTTCGCCGATCTGCAAACTACTGATTTCTTCTTCTGAAGAATCGTTTGTCCACTCGGGGTTTTGCATAATTTGATAGCCATAAGATAATGCCGTTTGGGGTCATTTAACGCACGACCTACGAACCTATTATACAGCATTAGAAGCGAAAGGGAGAGAGCAGTATAGGGTCTGGTTTGACTCTCTCTAATTACAACCCGCTACGGAAAACACATATAGCTCGTCCTTTATCATCCGTGTATTCTAGCCATGCCTTTATGGTTCACTCAAGTGGTATAATTAAGACATGAATAAAAACAATAATGAACTGGCAACCTTTATTCGGGAGACCCTCCGCCAAGTAAAGGAAGGAGTTGGTGAGTATCCTCTTCACGACCAGGTACATTTTAAGATTGCTATTGCAAAAACTACCACAGGAGAAGGTAAGCTCGGAGTGACAGTTTTAGGCATGGGAGTGGGAGGCAAAGGCGAAGTAAAAATAGAGCATGCGTCAGAAGTTGGATTTTCTGTTAATTTGAAGCAAACAGACAGACCTTCATTGACTGGGGGAAGCGAACCAAGCAGTATTCCAGAAACTTTCTAAGGGGAGATGATTAATATTCTATGTGGTTCTACGTTTTTGCCGTAGTAGTTTTACTGATATTTTTCTGGAATTTTTATCAGACTGCACGCCACGAAAATAAACTTGCAATCGTACCCGCACTCATAATGGCTGCTTTGGCAATGGTAGTCATGTTTGTCTTTGCCTACATCTTCGGAGATGGTTCTTGTTGGATTTACGGCAGATGTTTGTAGGGTGGCTGTTTCGCTTAAAGACTTGATTAAATAAAATATGGAAAATGAAGGAAAAAAAATTAGATTTAGAAATGGTGGCAAGAAGTATCTCGCTGAGTTTATTAGCGACCAATTTGTCTCACAAGACCACCAAGGCACGTTCATTAAGCCCCTAGCAATGTTCCGCATCTGGGATGAACAGCAGAATGAGGTAGTTGGGTGTGTTACGTTTACCGAACACCTTTTAATTGACTCAGTGTGGGCACAGCCTCACAAGAAGCATTTTCCTTCAAGCTATAGAGTAGAAGCACTCGTTAATTTGCTTCACTATTTACCCTTTGACCCTGTTAGGCTCAAAGAGATTTACCACGATTGTTACGAATACCGCTTTGACAGAAACTTTGGAGATGACCAAGCGAGAGACAGACTTTACAAAATTAAAGCAAACGACAGTTTTGAGGCTACCTTCCAGAAGATAATGTTTGGAGATACAGTTACCAACCGAAGCATCCAAAACGCTGCACTTGAAGTGATGTTTAACCATTGGGAGGATAACCCGGACACAAATGTGCTAGTTGAAGTGTTAGCAAGCGTACTGCCCGTTAGAGAGATTGATTTAATCAAAAATCTCAAACTGCTCTTAAGCGAAGACAAAATACACGCCATAACTTCGCCAGGCGATCCTCAAAAGCTAATTAGTGTTGGTTTAGAACCTCCAACTATACGAGAGCTTGAGGGCGAGGTTAAATCGGATGTAAAATATCCGTCAGTGGTAAAAAACATCTACGGCCCCAACATTGAGACTACAACTCATGGAGCAAATAGCCCCGTTTCCATCAGTATGGGGAAAATTGAGACAGTTTTTGAAAACCTCCAGAAGGAAATCGGAGAAAGTCCAGAGTTGAAGGATGAAGAAAAACAAAGAGTTTCTCAGACAGTTAAGGAGCTTAAAGCTGAAATCGCCCAAGATAAAGACCCAAAGAAGGTAGGAAGACTTGTAGAGAAACTTAAAGGATCGGCAAATTGGGTTTGGCAGAAGATATTGGCCAACCCCTACGTTTCGGGAGTCATCGTGGAGATTTTGATGAAGGCGACTATTTGATTTTGTGTTATCTACGTATGTGATCTATCACTGATTGTTTATTACGCAACCAACCACTTTTTCTTCTTAAGGAAAACTTTTATTGCATCCTCCCTTATTTCTTCATACCCGAACATCCAGTAAATCTCTTGCACAATGTTTATAAAATAGTTCTGAAACTCCTTATCGTCATACAAAGTTGAAGTATCTATATCTAAGTCAAGATTGTAAGAAGGAAGTAGTCCATCTTTATTGTGAAGAGAAAAAAATGACTCGGTCATCTCGTACCTGAGATGCACGCCTTCTACGTTCTCCAATGATAAACGACCCTTTAGTCCTCCTTGATAACCAATTATTCTATAAAAATTACTTGCTGCTTTTATCACTGCGAATAGGAGAGCGACAACATGAACAAGGAACACTTCCTTTTGATCTTCCGTCACTCTCAGTAGGTCAAAGGACAGTCTAACTAAACCAGATGAATAGAATTGTTCATTTCTGATTAAGCCGTCAGTTTCACCCCAGTCAAAGCTCATTACGCCTTCGGGAATTGGCTCTGGGTTTAGCAAGGGGAAATCTAGAGGAAAGGTTCCGTTTCCGTCCCTGATTTCCATGACTTTACTTTTAATATCTCTTGGAGTAATTAGGGGGATTTTGGGATAGAATGGTTGAAGGAGAATGGTGCATATGCTTGCTTCACTTCCTAACGGTTTCTGATAATAATGAGACACATAAGGACGAACTGGGTCTCCATCGGCAATCCATTGTTGTTTTTTTCTCTTATACTCCTCTTCCTCTCGGATAATAGCACTCTGCCTTTGGCGTTCGGCCCTTCTGAGTGCAGCACCATAAACCTCATCAGCCGTTTTCAAATAGAAATCACGGATAAGTTGAGCTTTTTGTTTTTTGCCAACTAAAAGTTCCAGCATTTCGGGTGAAGCGAGATCAATAGAAGGTGTTACATTGCCCGTTCTCACATAAATTTTAGGGTCATTTTGAACATAATACGGAGTCCTGTCTCCTTCGTAGATACGCACCAAAACAAAAATCTTACCGCTTTGCTCATCTGTTGGATGAACTTCGTAGGAAGGAAGGGGTTCTATGTGGGATGCCCACTGATGAACTCTTTCTATGGATTGAGCAGTGTTGTTTACTCCATCCCAAACGGTAGGTACCCCTGTGGTTTTATCTTCTTCAACGCCAATAATAATTACTCCGCCTCTGGTATTTGAAAAAGCAGCAAAGTATTTTGATAAACCGTCTTGCGGCCAATCTCTTTTGTAGTCAATTTGCCAACCCTCATGATGACCTTCTTGGCAGAAAGAAACAACATCATTAAAAGTAAAAGTTGTTATCGGTTTGTTAAGAATATCCATATGGTGTTTGCAAAGTATTATAGCGCAAACACGATGGAAATATCACGAGTTTTTCTAAAAAATTCACATTTATGTGCACCCATCCAGTATTTTACTCCTTGGCCTATCCCAACAAGCTAAATAGATACTCCAAACTTGACATCAGTACGCTCTCTGCTACGCTTACCATATACACAAAATAGCTATTTGGATTGCTATGACAATGCAAATGCAAACTATGGCGAGCAATGTTTCTATATCTCCAAAGACTCTCTCCGATCTTGCGCGAGAACTCCGCCAAACGTTGAGAGATTTTGAGAAACATCGTCAAAAACTCCTTGCCAGCTTGCATCTCCCACCCGATTACCCGTTCCTGCCCCAGAAGGAAGCCTATGGCAACGCTTAAACAGACTATCGCCATAATGAAGATTTACCAGCGCTTAGGAAAAACCATCAGCTTTGATAAGGCAAGCAAGTGGAGGAAGGAAGACGCCTCACGGTTCATCGGGAAACACTACGTAAGCTACTACGATGTCATCCGAGAGATACAAGAAAAGCGGAGGAACCATGATTGAGCTATTTCTCTCTACTGACGGCAAGCACACCTGTCATGTGCAGGCGGATACTACGGAGGCTATGGACAAGCTCCTGCCCTATGCAAAGGCACTGTACCTCAAAATCGTTGCCGAGCTTGGGACGAAAGCCCAGATGTGGCAAGAAGCGATGAGCGGAAACGGGAAGCATCAGCAAACCGCTCCATTCGGCAAGCGGATTGATACGCCAGAACAAGCCCAGGCACTCTTTGCTCCCCCATGTCCCGTGCATCAAACGCCCATGAAGAAACGCCAAGGACAGTATGGTGAGTTTTGGAGTTGCGGGAGGAAGCTGCCCACAGGGGCGTGGTGCAACCAGACTATGCCAATATCGGGAGAAGCGTTGAGAAATCAATAAAAATCAGCAAAAGTGCAAGTTTGCAGAGTCTGCAAAGATGGAAGGAAAGAATGAAGGCAACCCAGCAAACACTCATTAAGATGCCTAAAGAGACAGAAGACGAGAAGCTCCAAAAAAGCAGAGGGTTTGAGCTGAAGACGAAATACGGGTACCGGCTGGATGAGGTGGTCAGTAGCCTCCAGAAAGCCATTAGAAGGGGTCAGGAGGAACGCGCGCTCTTTTGGGCGTATGAGATGATCCACGGCGGCTTTATTGCCTACTTTTGGAGGAGAATAGCGGTTATTGTTGTTGAGGATATCGGCTTAGCAAACCCAGAAGCCCCCATCCTTGTCAATGCCCTTGCCCAACTGAATGAACGAGTCAACAGGAATGGCTTTATAGAAACATTTCACCCCACGATGGCCGTCCTCTACCTCTGTAGAAGCCCCAAATCACGGGAAATAGACTACAGCAACGATTGGATAGACCGGAAACGGGAGCTGGGATGGAGAGAGGAAGTGCCCATTGAGGCTAAGGACGAGCATTGTGAGGCTGGAAGGCAACGGATCAAGGAGATGGGTGGTGACTACAACCGCACCAAAGATGAGGTTTTCTATCGCGAGTCTATATTGCTCAATAGGCCGGTATCGGTTGCCCAAGACAAGTATAAAAAGTTGGTCTGGGAACTACGCAAGCTGGACAAAACAAAGTTCAATCGGTCACACAAACAGTCAGAGACATAAACATAGGCTTACGGCTATTTCTATATGCACAGATCAGCAAATGTATTGCAGTCTCAAAGCGAAGCTACGTAATGTTCGTATAACACCGGAAAGAGGGGCTGTGGAGAAGTATGGAATGTACGTGAACGCCAAGAAAGCGTGCCGTGTTCAACAATCAGAACGGAAGGAGTTTGGAGGATGGGACGCTCAATGCTTTGGCGATACGGTAGATATTTTTGAGCGAAACATTGCGTTTTCCCCGTTCCGCCTGTCCGATATAGGTAAAATGCAACCCTACCTTGGCAGCGAAGGCCTCTTGCGACAACCCGTACCCCTTTCGTATCTGCTTCAACTTTTTACCAAACTGGATGAGAACATTTTCGTATGCCATCACTCTGGACGATACAAAGGACATGACTTTCCGTCCAGAGACGATGAGTCTTATTTTTGATATACTGCAGTTATGATGGCGAACTTTAAAGTTGTGTTAACCACATGAGTAAAAACTCAGAAAAAATTATTGAAAAATGTTTTTTATGGATATTGTTTATTCTCATGGTTGCTGGTGTTGTTCTGAAATTAACGGGAAATTTGAACACGAACAAATGCGGTGAGTATGAGTGTTATGATCCAACAGGAATGGGTGGGTTATGACCAAAAGTTTAAGGTGAAAATATGATTGTTATTCTGAATATCCTCTTTATCGTTGTAATACTCATGCTCATATTATCCTGGGGAGGCCGTTCAGCTGTTTGGGGAGGAGCAACTTGGGGACTTATTATCGGAGCTATAATAGGCTTATTTACTGGTAATCTTTTTTGGGGCGGCAAGGTTGGACTCACAGTTGGAGGCTGCCTTGGTATTATCAGTGAAATCCTGGGAAAATGGAGCGACAGTCGTATTAAATAAAAATGAGAGTTAAAAAAGTTAGTATTATCCTTGCCTGCCTTGTAGTGCTTACGATTGCAACGGTTGCTTTCATTGTGTTTAATAAATCCCAGAAACCCGTGATCCCTACCGTTACATCAGCGCCAACCCCTACACCAACGCCATTTTCCCAGGAAGACATAGACAAGTGGAACGAGATATACAAAAATCCCTTTGCCAGGCACATACGGAAGGCCTTGAACGGCTACCTGAATGGCACGAACGAGGGGATAGCTGATCCTGATCTAGTCATTCCTATTTCAGATGACAAAGAAGGTCGTTCGGGGCTTAACGCCTTTAGCAAGGACTACTACCGGAGCAAGTTTATCGTCCTATCCATCGTCAAAAGAAGGTCATGGAAGACTTTGTAAAATACAATAAAGCTGCGTTAGAGGATAAAGAAAACGCATTGTAACTCCGGCCTAAAATTTGTATGTACGCCCTTGGATTGATTTTGCTTACCTCTGTTATTTTTGTCCTTGCCAACGTCGTCAATCCGTTGGTTAACAAGGTAGAACCAATACCAACATATCCCGCGAGTATTGCATTACCGTCTCCAAGTCCCACCGCGACTCCAACACCTATGCCAGTTGCAAGGGTAAATACGGCCAATACTCAACAGATTGAGTGCGTGGGTCCCGACGGCGTGCATTTCAAAACTACCCAGCAAGCCTGTGATGATCTCAATAACTTCTGGAAGAACCCAAACCAGCCAAGGCCGACGGTTGTTGATGACGGGTGGGAACGAAAAAAAGTGGATGAGCATTTGACAGAACTGTATATTCCGCCCGATGACCATATGTCCACTGCAGATGAACTATTTGAGGCAGCAAATAACTATCGTAAAGCCCAAAACCTACCAGTCTATGAGAAAAACGAGGTTTTATGTTCAATCGCTCAAAGTAGAGCGATAGAACAAGAAAAACTAGGACGCCTTGATAATCATGAAGGATTTAAAAAGTATTATGATAACCAAACTAGCTTTTGGGTAATAGATGAAGTGCTATTTGACGGTGCAGGTAAACCGTTGTCTGGGGTTCACATCATAGAATACGGCTGGGATAGGTCATTAACCGGCCACCGTGAACCATTTCAGGATAGGACATTGACACATGGGTGTGGTGGCATTGCCGGATATTTCGCTGTGTTCATTTTTGGCTCACGATAGCCCTACAGAACCCCCCACCCCCGTCCCGAAGCCGATAATGGTGAGATCAGCAGGTACGTATACCCTCGCCTTTCAGTAGTCGTTTTTTAAGAAGATTTCGTTTTGTACCCATTTCCTTACTTTACTTATAGGTGGTAATATCAATCCATATGGAGATTTGCGATGAGATACCGATTGAGATACCAGACAACAAACTCTATACACTTATCGCTCTTGTCATTGATAGACCCGAAATACATACAGAGTTAAAACACTTAAGGTCTGCGTGGCTAAAATATCCAGGGGAAAAGGACTTTCTTACCGCTGTGTATGCAAATACTGCACAATATCAACTCTTTTCGTCTGCAGTTGAGAAACTTATCAAAAACCACCATCTACCTTTACTTTATCAGGATATTTTACTCCAGGTTGTTTGGTTCTGGCGCGTGGATATGGTGAGAAGTGACCTAAAGAACTTGTTTTCCAAATCCTCCCCGAGGCGGTCTTTATTGATTACTTCAGGTAGAAAGCTCCTTGCGATCCCACTTAAAACCATCCAACCCAGATTTATAAGAATTCGGGGAGACATAAGAACACACCGGAGATGGTATTGGATGTGGAAGAAACGAGGTGGGAGAGATTATGAGGGATTGTTGTCTGAATGGAACGATGCATGCCCTGATCCAGATGATTTGCAGAAGCATAGTGGCGAACATTCTATGTGTCCGCATTGTTGTTTTGACACGGGAATAATAGAACAAGCTGTTTCTCGCTATAATCGTACGCTCTTAGCATCGCTGACACGTAACTAAAAGTTATACGTCAGCGGAAGAAGTTTTGTTTGGTGTATACCCAGCATAGGCTGGGTTTTTGTTTTAGAAAGCCTAGACACAGTTAATAAAACGGGGTAAAGAAGCTCAAAGTGGGAGCAATCCGAAAGGATAGGCTGGTCAAGACAGACCGCCAACCTACCGCAGGAGTACCGATCCGAGGGCGAAACAAGCGGTTTCCCGTCCCAACGAAGGATCGTAAGAAGAGACGGCAAGATGAGGTGAGATTGTATCAAGTCCTTTGCGTCGTTAATAAAAACCTTCAACGCTCTGGTGCAAGATTACCTGTAAGCGGGAAAGAGGTTATGGAGAGAAAGACTAAGAGTAAGAGGAGGGAGAAAAGAATATGAAAAGTCAACAAAGTGACAAAAAAACGACGAAACAGGTGCGGATTGATACCGGACTGCACAAACTCCTCAAGGTGAAAGCTGCAAGGTCATCTACATCCATCAAGGCGCTTCTGGAGGAGTGTTTGGGGGATCTTCTGGCGGTGGATGAGAAGCGTGAATGAATATGCAATTGACCAGTGAAGCAGTCGCTGAACTTCAGGAGTTATACGAAAAGGATACTGGCATCAGATTGTCGGAAACTGATTCTGTGCGTCTGGCAAATGACTTGTTTAACGCGCTGGAGGCGCTATTGACGTATGAAGATAAACAATGTAACAATTAAACCAGATAATCAGAAATCTATGAAATCCGCTTACGTAGTGTATTGCCGTAAGTCCAGCGAGTCTGATGATAGACAGGCTGCTTCCATACAAGAGCAAGTTTCAATCCTCAAACGGTTTGCTGCCGAGCATGGATTATCCGTAGTAAAGAGGTTTACTGAAAGTAAATCCGCCAAAGCTCCGAGGGTGAGAAAAGAATTTGAGGCAATGCTTGAGTTTATAACGAGCCGTAATGACATCAAGGGCATCATTACGTG
>Ga0075709_131_pt1 | contig 19647 bp, 16 predicted proteins | sample RifGroA2_FD_67740 | JGI IMG/M metagenome (GOLD analysis project Ga0075709, IMG submission 67740) | Microgenomates (Gottesmanbacteria) bacterium GW2011_GWA2_47_9 | reverse complement strand
CGGGAAACGCAATTTCTCAGGCAAACCTTACCCATATTCCTAAACTTTGGGCATCGTATCCACACGGCCAACTTACGGCATCGGGGGAAGCGGTAGGGCTTCCGGCCGGTGAAGACGGAAACACGGAAACCGGACACATCAATTTGGGTGCAGGCAGAACCGTCTATCAGGATTTGCCGCGTATCAACATGGCCATAAGCGATGGATCTTTTTTTACTAATGATGCGTTTTTAGGCGCCATCCGGTATGTCAATGAGCACCATTCACATCTTCACCTCATGGGCCTTATAAGTGATGCAGGGGTACATTCTAATCGTGAGCACTTGTGGGCACTGCTCACCCTTATGAAGCAGTATAAAGAGCAGTACAAATGTGAATGCAAGGCTTATTTGCACCTATTTACAGACGGCCGTGACTCTCCGCCGACCGCCGGAAAACGCTTTGTGAGCGATGTAGAGGATCGCTTAAAAACATTGAATGTAGGCAAAATCGCAACTATCATGGGACGTTACTATGCAATGGATCGGGATCACCGTTGGGAGCGTACCGAGGCGGCCTACAGGGCCCTGACTGAACCCATAGAGCGTACCGCGCCCTCAGCCGTTGCCGCAATTGATAAGGCATACCAGGATGGCAAAACAGATGAGTTTATAGAACCGACCATAATGCTAGATGAAACAGGCAATCCATACCCGCGCATCACCAATCATGATGCGGTCATATTTTTTAATTACCGGATAGACCGACCCAGGCAACTCACGCGGGCATTTACCCTGCCGAATTTTGAAGAGCAGAAGGCTTCTGTATCTTTTGATCCGTATGCGGTGAAATATTATCACAAACATATCGTGGAGGAAGATACAAGAAATAAGCCGTTTAAACGCAATGTTACGCTTCCGAACCTTTTTTTCGTCACCATGACGGAGTATGAAAAAGATTTGCCGTGTGTGGTTGCGTATCCGCCGGAACCCGTTAAAACCCCGATCGGATATCTTTTTTCCGAACAAAACCACCGGCAGCTTCGGCTGTCTGAAACGGAAAAAGAGCGGTTTGTGACCTATTACTTCAACGGCATGCACGAAAGTGCGTACCCAGGCGAGGACCGCATCATCGTCCCGTCTCCTAAAGTTGCCACGTATGACACCATGCCGGAAATGTCGGCAGCTGAACTAACCCAAAAACTCCTTGACCGGCTTGCCATAGATGTGTATTCTTTTTTTCTTATCAATTTTGCAAATCCGGACATGGTGGCACATACCGGGAATATCAAGGCCGCTATTCAGGCATGTGAAGTAGCTGATACATGTGTAGGAAAAATTGTCTCGGCGGTGCTTGCCCGCGGCGGCACTTGCGTGATAACTGCAGATCATGGTAATGTGGAAGAGATGCTTACGGTCGATGGTCAGATGGACACAGAGCATTCTACGTTTCCGGTACCGTTTATGTTTATTGACCAATCATTTGAAGGACAACCGATCATGCTCCCTATGGGAAAACTGGCGGATGTTGCCCCTACGATCCTTTCATTTTTAAACATTTCCATACCTGCCGAGATGACCGGCAATAATTTATTGGCAGACCTGCCTCGCCGATAGGCGGGCGTTGCGCTCAAAGGAGGTAATGATATGAAAACCACACTTTCCGTTATAAAAGCAGATACAGGATCCATAGGCGGACATAATCGGCCAAGCGATGCGATGCTTGCCAAAGCCAACGATCGGGTTGCTGGAGCCATAAAAAGCGGACTTTTAAGTGATGCCCGAGTGACCTTTACGGGTGACGATATCGCGCTTCTTATGATCCACACACGGGGTACGGATAACGCCGATATCCATAAATTTGCCTGGGATACATTTGTGGAGACGACCAAAATAGCCAAAGCCCAAGGCTTATACGGCGCGGGGCAGGATCTTTTAAAAGATGCGTTTTCCGGAAACGTACGTGGCATGGGACCGGGATCGTGTGAGATGGAAATTGAAGAGCGCCCTGCCGAGCCCTTTATCGTATTTGCTGCAGACAAATGTGGGCCGGGTATATTTAACTACCCTCTTTTTAGTTGTTTTGCAGATCCCTATCACAATGCGGGATTGCTTCTGGCTCCTGAAATGCGAGAAGGATTTACCTATACTATCATGGATGTCGGCCTCATTGCGGCCGTTGCCTCTACCAGCAGGCTACATAATATCGCGGGGAAGTACGTAGGGAAAGATGACCCGGTAGCCATAGTGCGCACTCAAAAACAATTTCCTTCAACCGGGGAAATTCTCTCTCCGTGGGCACTGGCTCACTATGTGTTGGGTGACAACCGCGGGAGCCACCATGTAGCGGTAATGCCGGTGAAACAAAACACCATTATTTCATTCTTTGACGGCCCGACAATCGTTTCTGCTGCCGGCTATTGCGTACACGAAGGCAAACTTACCGAATCGGTCGATTACTTTGACCAGCCATTCTGGGACGTGATCCGAACCAAAGCTGCGGAAAAAACTATTGCCATCCGGGCGCAGGGATTTTTCAACCCTGCCATGGGACCGCAGGATGAGATGGAATATACCGGTGTCATGGAAAACCTCAAGCGCCTGGACGAAAAATTCGTAGCCAGGAAGGATAAAACTGCCGCATGAAGGCTGTCGTTTATAAAAAAAGTAGGGACGCTTCTGCCTCTTTTAACCTCCACGATTATGATGCAGTTCGGCGCAGTTTTGATTGGAGCCGCGCGCGCAAAGAACTGGACTGGTTTGACGGCAAAATAAATGCCGCATATAACGCAGTCGACCGGCACACCCATACCTGGCGCAAAAATAAAATAGCGCTCTATTGGGAGGGTGAAGACGGAACCACACGAAAGTTTACGTTTGAAGAACTCTCCCTGGCTTCCAATAAAGTCGGCAATATCCTGAAAGATTTCAGCGTTGAGAGGGGAGATCGCGTGTTTTTGTTCCTCCCGCGCATTCCGGAACTGTTTTTCTCTTTTTTGGGAATTCTGAAAATCGGCGCGATTGCCGGCACACTATTTAGCGCGTTTCAGGAGCAGGCCCTCCTTGACCGTCTGGACAACAGTGACGCTAAAGTCCTTATTACCACAAGCGAATTAAAGCCGCGCGTGGATAAAATCAGAAAAAAGCTTAAACATTTGGAACATATCCTAACGGTCGATACCCCGGACTTTACTAAATCATTTGAGCGGGCAAGCGACGAGTTAACCATTGCCCATATGGATCCGGATGATTATGCGTTTATGCTCTATACATCGGGCACGACCGGCAAACCCAAAGGAGTGGTGCACACGCACCGCGCCATCCTGCAGGAGCATATGACAGCCAAATGGGTGCTGGATTTGAAAGACGATGACACCTATTGGTGTACCGCCGATCCGGGCTGGGTGACGGGCATTGCGTATGAAATATTGGGCAGCTGGTCCGTAGGGGTCGCGTCTCTCATCTATGCCGGCAGATTTGATCCAAAAAAGTGGTACAGCCTGTTGGAAAAGTACAAAATTACCATTTGGTATACGGCGCCCACTGCCATCCGCATGCTTATGGCAGCGGGAGATACGCTTATCAAACAATTTGACCTTTCCAATCTTCGACACATGGCTTCAGTTGGCGAACCGCTCAATCCCGAGGCCATCCATTGGAGCATAAAGGTGCTGGGTAAGCCATTTCATGATAACTGGTGGCAGACGGAAACCGGTGGCATTTGTATCGCCAATTACCCGAGCATGGATATAAAAATAGGCTCCATGGGCAAGCCGATCCCTGGGGTTGTGGCCTCAATTGTGGATGATGAAGGTCGTGAATTGGGTCCAAATAAAGAAGGCAATATCGCTATGCGTCCCAAATGGCCATCCATGATGAAGGCGATCTGGCGCCGTCCGCATAAATACAATAGTTATTTCCAAAACGGCTGGTACATAAGCGGCGACCGCGGGTGGAAAGATACAGATGGCTATTTTTGGTTCATTGGCAGAGCCGATGACGTCATAAAGACCTCGGGTGAGCGTGTCGGGCCGTTTGAAGTGGAATCAGCTCTTGTAGCCCATCCTGCAGTGGTAGAGGCAGGCGTGATCGGTAAACCCGACGCTATGCGGGGCGAGATCATCAAAGCGTTCGTGGTGCTCGAAGACAACAAAAAGCAGGAAATAAAAAACAAGAGACAGGCAGACAAACTAAAAGAAGAGTTAGCACAGTATGTGAAGAAGCACTTGGCCGGCCACGCGTACCCCAGAGAGATTGAATTTATCGATAAACTGCCCAAAACCCGAAGCGGCAAAATCATGCGCCGGATCCTGAAAGCCAAAGAAATGGGCCTCCCCGTGGGTGACACCTCTACGCTTGAAGAATATTAAAGAGAAGCACAAGTTCTCCTTTCGGATTTGCGAAGCAATCAAGTGCTGCAGAGATAGTTCCTCTCCACACTTCTTCATGAACCTTTGTGAGTTCCCGCGCGACAACGATGTCAATATCCCCAAACACATTTTTCATATCTTCCAGTGTTTGCATCAGCTTATGCGGTGCGCAGTAGAGAATGAAAGTGCTACTCAACTTGCATCGATGCAAGTTGAGTAAGGACTCAAAGAGCTTGATGCGGTGGGAGGATTTTTCCGGCGGGTAGCCAAGAAAGAAAAATTTATCCGTTGGAAGGCCGCTTGAAGTCAGTGCAGCGATGGCGGCTGTTGGACCGGGGATGCTGACGACAGTAATTCCTCGCTTCATTGCCTCTCGAACAAGTAAAAATCCGGGGTCGGAAATAAGAGGAGTCCCGGCATCGCTTACTAATGCAACCACTTGTCCTTGTGTCAGTGCGCCAATGATTTGAGGAACTCCTTGTTGCTCTGTGTGTTCATCAAGTCGAACAAGAGCTGCTGGATTCCGGGTCAAGCCCGGAATGACAGTCTGATAGCGCTTTGTTAGTTCCTGCAGGAGTAACCCCGTCCTCCGCGTGTCTTCGCATGCAATGATATCGACCGAAAACAGCGTTTTTATGGCGCGTATTGTAATATCTTCAAGGTTTCCTATCGGAGTTGCGACAATATAAAGAGTTCCCATGCGCAAATTATACCATTGCGCGCGCTTGCGGGTATGATATTATTGTCTTTTATGGAACTTATAGGAGCCCTCGTTGACGTTATTTTGAACCTGGACACCCACTTGAGCAGTCTCGTGAATCAGTACGGAGTTTTGACGTACGCAATGTTGTTTGGCGTCATATTTGCCGAAACCGGATTTGTCATAACTCCTTTTTTGCCCGGCGACTCGCTGCTGTTTGCTGCAGGTGCTATCGCATCGCTGGGATCACTTAATGTGGGCGTAGTCATCATAGTATTAATCCTTGCGGCAGTACTGGGAGATACCGTCAACTACTGGATAGGGCACTTTTTCGGCAGAAAAATCGTCGACAATCCCAACATAAAATTTATCAATCAGGAGCATATAGACAAAACCGAACAGTTTTACAAGAAATACGGAGGTAAAACCATCATTCTTGCGCGGTTTGTCCCGATCGTGCGTACATTTGCTCCGTTTGTGGCCGGCGTTGGCACCATGGAATACTCAAAATTTATTTTGTACAACATCCTCGGAGGAGTGTTATGGGTTACGATTTTTACACTCCTGGGGTATCTGTTCGGCAACATGCCGATTGTTCAGGAAAATTTTCACTATGCGGTGTTTGGCGTGATCGCACTATCTCTCGTGCCGATCGCCTATGAATATATTGCCCACAAGCGGCATCCAAATGTTCCTGGGGTCTCTACGAAAAATCTTCACAAAATTTTAAAAAAGTAACCTCAAGAAACGTATTTTCTAATAATTCCCACGACCTTGCCCTGGATTTTGACGTGTGTCGTGATGATCGGTGACATTTGGGAGTTGGCCGGCATGAGCTTTATGCGGTCCTTTTCAAAATAAATGCGCTTCAGCGTCGCCAGACCATTGGGAAGTAATGCCACCACGATATCGCCGTTTTGTGCATCCTGCTGATGTTGTACGACAACATAGTCACCGTCTAAAATACCATCGTCTATCATTGATGTGCCTTTTACCTGCAGGATATAGCTTGCGCGGTTGGCGGCAATCATGCTGGGAGCAATCGATATATAAAAATGTGTACCGTCCAGTTTTTTGATGTAGCCTTTCATCCTCAACTTATCTACATGTTCGTGGACAGTAGCGGGAGACCCCATATTGAGCGCCTCGCCGATTTCCTTAAGCGTCGGGGCGTACCCATAGCGCTGGATAAACTGCGTGATAAAATCAAGAAGCTGGCGTTCACGAGGATAGAGAATAGGTGGCATAGTGTGATAAGATAGTTTCAGTTTGCCAAAGAAAACCCGAATTGTCAAGACTATCAAACCGTATAATTACCAATCAATTTAAAAAACTTACCGAACATGGGAAAATTTGTCCTTCAATCGACATTCAAGCCAACCGGCGATCAGCCGGAAGCCATAGAGGCACTTACGCGGGGTCTATTGAACAAAAAATCCGAGCAGGTGCTGCTGGGCGTTACCGGCAGCGGCAAAACCTTTACCTTGGCAAATGTCATTGCCCACGTCCAAAAGCCCACACTCATTATTTCTCACAATAAAACGCTTGCCGCACAGCTTTACCAGGAATTCCGCGACTTTTTCCCGAACAATGCTGTGTCTTACTTCGTGTCCTATTACGACTATTACCAGCCGGAAGCATACATACCGCAAACATCCACGTACATAGAAAAGGAAACGCAAATAAATGAAGAAATAGACAAACTCCGGCTTGCGGCAACGACCAATATCCTGACGCGTCCAGATACCATCGTGGTGGCCTCTGTTTCCTGTATTTACAACATCGGTTCGCCCAAGGAATACGGACATTTTGTACTGGAGCTTAAAACAGGCATGAAGGTAACCCGCGAGAGCATTTTTGACCGGCTTATCAGCCTCCAGTATGAGCGCAGTAACTACGGATTTCACCGGAGCACATTCCGCGTGCGCGGCGATACCATAGATATTTTTCCGGCATATGAAGATACGGCGATCCGGCTTGTGGTTACAGGGAGTAAACTTGCAAACATTTCGCGCCTTGATCCGCTTACCGGAAAGGTTGTCGAAGAGCTTCCTGCAACCGTTATCTATCCGGCAAAGCACTATATGACGGATCCAGCCAGCCACAGGGAAGTATCTACCCAAATCCGCGCAGATTTAGAGAAACAGATTGCCTCTTTTAAGGCTCAAAACAAGCTTATTGAAGCCCAGCGCATAGAACAGCGGGTAAACTTTGATCTAGAGATGATTGCCGAAATGGGCTACGTAAATGGCATAGAAAATTACTCCCGCTATTTTGACGGAAGAAAACCAGGCGATCCGCCGTATACACTTCTTGATTATTTCGATGAAGCTGCCGGCAAAGATTGGCTTCTTGTCATAGACGAGTCTCACATGACCATCCCGCAAGTCCGCGGCATGTACAACGGCGACCGCAGCCGCAAGCAAACACTTATCGACTATGGCTTCCGTTTGCCCTCGGCCATCGATAACCGGCCGCTCCGGTTTGAAGAATTTTTGCGCTCTACGGGGCGCACAATCTATGCCTCCGCCACGCCGGACGAGTGGGAGGTCGCTCGCGCAAAGATAGCAACACTGACAGGGTCCGACCCTGTCAGTAAACAGGGTCGGACCCTTGCAAACAACGGCATTGTGGAACAACTTGTTCGCCCAACGGGGTTACTTGACCCTGTGGTCTCGGTGCGCCCAGTGACGGGACAAATTGATGATCTTTTTACCGAAATCCAAAAGCGGACCGCCAAAAAGGAGCGTGTGCTTGTGACGACACTCACCAAACAAATGGCAGAAGACTTGGCGGAATTTTTAAAGGCAAAGGGAATTTTAGTTCACTATCTGCACGCTGATGTACAAACCTTTGAGCGAAGCGACATCTTAGCAGACTTGCGCCTGGGCACCTATGACGTCATCGTCGGCGTTAATTTGCTTCGTGAAGGCTTGGATCTGCCGGAAGTATCCCTTGTGGCCATCCTTGATGCCGACAAGGAAGGTTTTTTGCGAAGCCGCGTATCGCTCGTTCAAACCATGGGTAGAGCTGCCCGGCACGTGTCGGGCGAGGTGATCCTCTATGCAGATACCATAACGGATTCTATACGACATGCGCTAGAGGAAGTAAACCGCAGGCGCGCCGTACAGGAAGAATTTAATAAAAAACACGGTATAACACCGCAATCGATACATAAGCCCATTCGCGACCGCTTGGTAGAAAAGGAAGCCGAGGCACACAAGGCCACTATCCAAGAGCTGTTGGGTATCTCCCAAGAATCACTTGATGCCATGACGCCGCTTGATAAACGTACATTCGTCGAGAAACTAACAAAGGAAATGCGCAGCGCCTCCCGAGATTTGAATTTTGAACTAGCAGCCAAACTTCGGGATTTTATTGAAGAAATTACGCTGTAATAGCGCACTTTAGTGCGCATGGTATAATGCCCTTGCCCCGGAAACATCCGAGGAGCGCACTACGTGCGAATGATTTAATCCGACCAATCCGACCAATCCGACCAATCCGACCAATAAATAAACTATGGAAAACGTTATTCGCATCAAAGGAGCCAGACAACACAACCTAAAAAATATAAACCTTGAGCTTCCGAAAAACAAGCTCATTGTTTTTACGGGACTTTCCGGATCCGGCAAGTCCTCGCTTGCGTTTGACACGATCTACGCCGAAGGGCAACGCCGGTACGTGGAGTCGTTAAGCTCTTACGCGCGGCAATTTTTGGGAGTCATGGACAAGCGGAAATTTACGATTATCTCCGGCTTCTGTTTGCCCGTATCGGCCACCCGCATTGTCCGAATTGCGGACGGGAGATAAGCCGCCAATCAGCGGCGCAGATTGTGGAGCAAATCTTTAAACTTGCGGATGAATCGCTGAAAAACACGGGAAGTAAACAATTCCGGTTTGCCATACTTGCACCGGTTGTACGCGACCGCAAGGGAGAATTTAGCGGACTGTTTGATAATCTGCGCGCTAAGGGCTATCGCCAAGTCCGCGTTGATGGGCATTTTTTTGATGTAGATGAAGATCTACTCTTGATAAAAACCAATAAACACACCATAGACGTAGTTATTGATAAGCTAAGTGTTGACGCTGCATCACTCAAATTTCTGACAAGGTCTCACCTTGTCAAACAAGGTGAGACCTTTAAAGGCGTTCCCGATGTGGCCATACGAAGCCGGATTTCCGACGCAGTAGAGCAATCATTGAACATTTCCGAAGGCCTCGTCACTATAGGGGAAATTTTGGATACGGGCTTTGCTATTGCCCAAAAGCCTAAAAAAGTACATGACCATATATTTTCTGAAAAATTTTCCTGCCCGGTATGCAATATTTCCCTCAGCGAGATTGAACCGCGTTCGTTTTCCTTTAACTCACCGCATGGCGCATGCACGACCTGCAGCGGGTTGGGTAATATTTTAACCGTTGATCCTACACTTGTTCTTCGCGAGGAATTATCAATCACCGAAGGCGGTATTCTGCCGTTTGCCCGCATGTTTTTTCATGACACATGGTTTGCGCGCACTATCACCACCGTTGCCCAAAAATACGGCATTGATCCGCGCAGTCCCATAAAAACGCTCACCAAAAAGCAACGGGAAACGCTTCTTTTCGGCACAGGAGACGAATATCACCTCGTGAAAGGTCAAAATCGTTTTGGAGATAAAACCACGATCGAAGAACAGTACCACGGGATAATTCCGGAGCTCAAGCGCCGCTATATGGAGTCTGAATCGGATTTTGTACGGGCAGAAATAGAAAAATACATGCGTGAAGAAACGTGCACGACGTGTAACGGCCGCCGGCTCAAAAAAGAATCGCTCACCGTGAACATTGACGGTTTTTCCATTGCCGACGTCACGGATTTGTCCATAAGCGACAGCCTGGGTTGGGTAACAGAGCTCACAAACAAGCTGGCAAACGAAACAGAGCAAGCTATAGCAAAACCAATTCTGAAAGAAATCCGTGCACGCCTGGGTTTCCTGTCTGCAGTGGGCCTGAATTATCTGACGCTCGCGCGCACGGCCACCACGCTTTCCGGCGGGGAAGCCCAGCGTATCCGGTTGGCCTCGCAAATCGGGAGCGGGCTTTCCGGAGTTCTCTATGTACTGGACGAGCCATCCATCGGGCTCCATCAAAAAGACAATTCTAAACTTATCAATACCCTCAAAACGCTCCGTGATCTCGGCAACACTGTCATTGTAGTAGAACATGACCGGGAAACCATGGAAGAAGCCGACTGGATCGTTGACTTTGGGCCGGGCGCCGGCGAGCACGGAGGAGCAATTCTAGCCCAGGGGACACTTGCAGATATCAAAGCAAACAACCGTTCATTGACCGGCAAGTACTTGAAGGGTGAAAAAACGATTGTTCGGCAAAGACAGTCTTTTACAAAGACTGTCTTTAAGACTAACGAGTTCCTTACTCTCACGGGATCCTCTCAACACAATCTAAAAGGGATTGACGTGTCTTTTCCGTTGGGTAAACTCATAAGCATCACGGGAGTCTCAGGAAGCGGGAAATCGACTCTCATCGTTGAGACCCTCTACCGGGGTCTCTATGCGCACTTTAATGCATTTGCCAAAGAAAAAGCCGGCGCGCATAAACGCATCGACGGCCTTGAACATATCGATAAAGTCATTCTCATCGACCAGTCGCCCATCGGGAGGACTCCAAGGAGTAATCCGGCCACCTACACCGGCATATTTACTACCATCCGCGACCTGTTTGCGGCTACTCCGGAAGCCCGACTGCGTGGATACAAAGCCGGACGGTTTTCTTTTAATGTGAAAGGCGGCAGGTGTGAAACCTGTGAAGGAGAAGGGCAGCGAAAAATTGAAATGCAATTTCTCTCCGATATTTATGTAACGTGCGAAGTATGTCACGGAAAACGGTACAATGATGAAACGCTCGAAGTTACCTATCGGGGAAAAACCATTGCCCAGGTGCTAAATATGACGGTAGAAGAAGCACGGGAATTTTTTACCAACGTGCCCGTACTGTCGGAAAAATTGACGACGATCGCCGATGTCGGGCTTACATACATTCACCTGGGTCAGCCTGCCCCCACGCTCTCCGGAGGCGAGGCCCAGCGCGTAAAACTGGCAACAGAACTCGCCCGCCGCGCCACCGGTAAAACCGTGTACATACTGGATGAACCCACAACAGGCCTTCACTTTGCCGATCTGGAAAAACTATTGGGAGTACTGCACAGGCTTACCCAGCTCGGTAATACCGTTATTGTAATTGAACACAATCTGGACATTATCAAAAACGCCGACTGGATTATCGATCTGGGGCCTGATGGTGGGGACGCAGGGGGGCACATCGTAGCCCAGGGGACGCCCCATGACGTTGCGAGAGTTAACGCATCGTATACAGGACAATACCTACGGAAAATATTACAACCCCAGTAGTACACTTACTGCCTCGCAAGGTCTACGTCCTTGCCTCGTCAGAGCGTGACTACGGGGCATGCGGACTACGATGTAGCCTATGCCATCGCCCCCACCGGCACAACCATTGTGACCCAAAGCGTCATCCTTACCAATAACCTCACCAATCTGTACCCTCAAAAATACAGTATTCTCATCGATTCAGAAAAAATTAAAAACGTCATTGCCTACGACAAGCAAGGGCAAATAACTCCTGCCATTACCCAAACAGACGGAAAAACGGAAATTTTACTTACATTCAACGATAAAGTGGTGGGCGTGGGCAAATCCATGACATTCACGCTGCGGTTTGAAAACGGCGATATCGCGCAAAAAAACGGGGCCATTTGGGAAGTGAATATTCCCGGGGCTCCCGCCGATGCCGATATTGCTTCCTACGACGTCAGCCTGACCGTTCCTTCTGCTTTTGGCAGCAACGCGTATATGACTCCTCTGCCGGCAAACGGAACCAAATGGATCCGCGACCAAATGGTGGCAGGAGGTATCTCTGCCGCTTATGGAGAAACGCAATATTTTGATATGGAGCTTTCGTATCACCTGGAAAATCCACGAGTCACGCCGGAGAGCATAGATATCGCCCTTCCGCCGGATACCGCCCACCAGACCGTAACCATAACCAGTTTAGACCCTAAACCCACAACGGTCACCCGCGACCCTGACGGCAACTGGCTTGCCCGATACACACTGAACCCCGGCGAGAACATAGACGTGACCGCGCGGCTTACGGCTTCCATCGCGCTACTGCCCAAAGACGGCTATACGGATTCCATCACCCGTGAAGAATACCTAAAAGCTGATCAATACTGGGAAACGACGGATCCGGCCATTATTAGTCTGGCCAACGAATATCGTACACCACGGGCCATTTACGACTATGTCGTGTCAAAACTCTCCTATGACTACAATCGCGTCAACCAAAATCCAATAAGAAAAGGCGCGGCACAAGCCCTTGCCACTCCCGCCCAATCGATATGTATGGAATTTACTGATTTATTTATTGCCATTGCCCGTGCGGCCGGCATACCGGCACGGGAAGTCGTCGGATACGCATACACGACCAACAGCAAATTGCGACCGCTTTCGCTGGTCACTGACGTGCTTCATGCATGGCCGGAGTATTTTGACGAAGAGCGCAGCGTTTGGGTGCCGGTAGATCCGACTTGGGCCAAAACTACCGGCGGGATAAATTATTTTGATAAACTGGATTTTAACCACATTGCATTTGCCATCCATGGGGTTTCCAGCCGTACGCCATATCCCGCCGGGTCATATAGAAAAGAAGGAAAAGCAGGGAAAGACGTACGTGTTGGTTTTGGAAGTCCTCCGGAAGCGCCGGCGATGGGAGAACTGACCACGCGCATTGAAATGCCCAAACGAGTCATTGGCGGCGTTACTACCCAAGGCCAGGCTATTATCGAAAACAGTTCCGGCGTGGCGGTCTCCGATGTATCCGTATCCATACAATCAACACCCGTAGATGTCGCGATTTACCGCCAAAAGAAAAGCATCCCTCCCTATGGATCACTGCAAATCCCCATAACGCTTACAGTACCCAATATGTGGCGCAAAAGCCAGGGCAGAATAAGCGCGGAAGTAAACGGCACCACGACTCACTTCGCGTTTGATATACAGCCGGTGTATTTTATGATGCTGCCGGTGGCGCTCGTATCACTACTGATCTTTCTGCTTATAGCAATAGCTGTTATGAAGCCGCCTTTTCTATGGAATATTTTCAAAAAGCCATAAGCACCTTGCCACATGCCCCCGGCGTGTACCTGTTTAAAGATGAACAGGGATCCGTTCTCTATGTGGGCAAAGCCAAAGATCTGAAAAAACGCGTATCCCATTATGCCACTCGTGAAGCCATAGGAGAAAAAACCAAGGCCCTGGTTATGGAAGCAACGCACCTTGAAATTGTGGAAACCGCAAGCGAATTTGATGCACTTCTTTTAGAAGCTGACCGTATCAGGCAGTATCAACCCAAGTACAATGTGATTTTAAAGGACGACAAAAGCCCACTCTATGTGCTCCTTACTCTTTCTGAAGAATTACCTCACGTTTATACGATCCGACGCACAGACATACCCAAGCACAGTAATAAGGGCGATGCGTTGTTTGGGCCGTTTCAGTCGGCCCGCGTACTGCGATCACTCCTGCGGCACATACGATATTCGATACCCTACTGTACTCAAAAACGCCGAACAACTAAGCCCTGTTTTTATACACACCTGGGGCTTTGCAGTCCCTGCCCCTCAGCCATTATGACACTCCCTGTTGCCCAAAAAAAGAGTCTTATCCACCAATACCGCGTCAATATATTCCGACTCAAAAATATTTTTTCCGGTAAATCCAGCGATGTCGTGGGCGACATGGAAAAAGACATGAAAGAACAAGCCGCCGGTAACCGGTTTGAGGAAGCGGCCGTCACAAAGCAACACATATTTAATTTATATCGGATCCTTCAAACGTCCTATGACCCCATGCGCTACATGGAAAGCGATGCCGCAGTTGAAGATATCCTCACGCTTGAGCTTTCCGAACTTCAAGCAATTCTTGCACCCCATATTCCCTCGGTTTCCGAACTTCATCGGATCGAATGTGTGGACATAGCAAACACCCAAGGGCAGTATGCAACCGGTTCAATTGTGGTGCTGACCGACGGGAAAAAAGACACAAGCCAGTACAGGCGGTTCCGCATTCGAAGAAAAAATTTACCCAATGATGTTGCCATGATTGCCGAAGTGGTAGCCCGCAGACTTTCCCATCCCGAGTGGCCATACCCCGATCTTCTGGTTGTCGATGGCGGAAAAGGTCAAGTGAAAGCAGCGCAGCAAGCGCTGTCTTTAACCATCCCGATTATTGGTCTTGCAAAACGATTTGAAGAACTTGTAATTCCAAAGGAAAACGGCTGGAAAACCATCCGCATTCCGCTCACGAGTCCGGCTCTCCATGTGGTACAGCGCATCCGCGACGAAGCCCACCGCTTTGCCAACTCGTACCATCGGTTGCTTCGTCGTCGCCAATTTGATACGATTGTGGCTACATGAAACACCTTATTCGGGTTTTTGTGTTTAATGTTTTTGCCCTGTGGCTCGCCAGCCAACTATTGCCCACGATCCGCGTAGCGCCCACCTGGCAGGCGCTGCTTTCGGCAGGAGGCGTGCTAAGCATCCTTATGCTCATCGTAAAACCAATTTTAAAAATTCTTTTTTTACCGATTAACATCATCACCTTCGGGCTTCTTTCCTGGATGGTAAATGTAATTGTCATCTATCTTTTGACCGTTGTCGCCTCAGGAGTGGCTATCGTGCCCTGGACATTTCCTGGAGGAGGAGCGCTTGGCTTTGTCATACCGGAAATCAAACTCTCCTATTTCATGGCGCTTATTGCTTCCTCTCTTCTCATCACACTTATTGGAAGTACGCTCCATTCTATAAGTGAAGGCTAACATGATCAATTCCAAATCACCACAAAAGCGTATCGTTGTCATTGGAGGCGGAACCGGTACGTTCGTGGTATTGCGCGGACTCAAAGCGTACCCTGTGCATCTTTCCGCTATTGTTACCATGTCGGATTCCGGAGGCAGCAATAAACGCATACGGGACGAATTCGGACTTCTGCCGACAAGTGACATACGGCAGTGTTTAGTCGCACTTTCCGATGAAAACGGAGGTGCGGGTCTGCTTCGCAAGCTCTTCATGTATCGATTTGAACGTGGACGTGGCATAAAGGGCATGACGTTTGGCAACCTGTTTATGGCGGCCCTTTCCGATATACTGGGTTCTCAAAGCGAAGCCATACGTCAAACCAGCAGGGTGCTTCGTGTGCGCGGCACGGTCATCCCGGTATCGTACACTGATACCAACCTGTTTGCACAGTATGAAGACGGCCATATTCTGTCTGAAGAGCATCTCATTGATGAACCTTCCCATGACGGCCGTATGAAAATAACCCGCGCATTTCTTAAACCCAAAGCCACTGCCAACCCGGAAGCTATTAAAGCCATAGAGGCGGCGAACCTCATCATCCTGGGGCCGGGTGATTTGTATACCAGTATCATGCCAAATTTGTTGGTTGACGGCATAAGCGAGGCGATCAGACGCTCAAAAGCCAAAAAAGTCTATGTCGTAAATCTCATGACCAAGTATGGCCAAACCTATGGATTTGGAGCTTCCCACCACGCACAAATTCTTGAAACCCGTATGAAAAAAACACTTGATGTGGCTATTGTTAATACCGCACCGATACCTAATATTGCCCTTGCCGCCTATGCGGCATCCCATGAGCAACCGGTGGTAGACGATTTACCTAAAAACCCTTATTTTCAGGTTATTCGGGCCAAAGTCGCAAGTTCGGTACAAATTGAAAAATCCAAAAGCGATTCGCTCATCCGAAGCCTCATTCGCCACGACAGCGACAAATTAGCTAAAATGCTCATGGGGATACTGGAGAAAGGAGAGGGGTCATGAAATCCGCACTGTTGGTTTTCCATATTCTTATCAGTGTAACGCTTATTGCGCTTATCCTTCTTCAAAACAGCAAAGGGGGATTGGGTGGTGCGTTTGGTGGGGCAGATGCATTCCGTACCCGCCGGGGCGCGGAAAAGGTCGTATTTACCGCTACTATCGTTGCGGCTGTGTTATTTTTGGCTACATCTGTAGCAAATTTACTCATCCAATAAAGGCTCCTATGCTATTGCGGCGGGGAAGGTTTTTTTATTGGCTCATAAGTGAACTGATGCGCAAATACACCAAGGCGCTAGTGCTTGGTGTCACCCTTGGCATTGGACTTGCGATTATTTTTTCCCGTCTGGGCCAACAAGTACAACTGGGAACCGTAGAGCGCATCGGCGTGGTCGGGGAATTTTCTCCCAGTAATTTGCCTCTGACTATTCAAAAACAAATCAGCTTGGGGCTTACCGATATTTCCCAGGACGGTACTGCCACTCCCAGTCTTGCTAATACCTGGCAAGCAACCGATTCCGGACGCGTGTTTACGTTTCATCTGCGCGATGATTTGATCTGGCATGATGGGAAAAAAGTTGAAGCCAAAGATATCAACTACAATATCCGGAGTGTCTCATTTCAGGAGATAGATACATCTACCATCCGCGTCACGCTGGAAGCCCCCTATAGTCCGCTTCCTACTATACTTGCCAAACCATTATTTCGTCCGGGGCTCAAGGGACTGGGTCCGTATAAAGTCGCAAGCATCCGACTCAAAGGCGATACGGTCCAATATCTCAAGCTCACGCCGGTTGATAGTCGCGAACTTCCCAGCTTTGAATACCGGTTCTATCAAACAGAAGCCCTTGCAACACTTGCGTACAAAACAGGCGACATAGATATCATCGAAGATATAAGCTCTGCGCAGGGTCTGAAAGCCTGGGGGGTGCCGACCATTACGGAGACTGTCAACCGTCTACGCGTGGTGGCGCTGTTTTTCAACCTGAAGCGCGATCCGCTTTTGAAAGAAAAATCTATTCGCCAGGCCCTCGGATATGGCCTGCCCGCAATTGAAGAAGAGCGCGCATATTCTCCTATTGCTAAAACGTCTTGGGGCTATACCGATCGGCTTCGCAAATTTGACCCGGACATGGTGCAGGCTAAAAAACTCCTGGCAAACGCCGATATTGCCTCCGGATCCGCTACGCTCACTCTCACCACGTTTCCCCAATATATCGATACCGCACAGCTCATTGCCCGGCAATGGTCGGCACTGGGCATTACCACGTCTGTACGGGTAGAGAGCTCCGTGCCGTCTGATTATCAGGTGCTTCTTTCGGCCATTGATATCCCGCCGGACCCTGATCAATATCCCTTTTGGCACTCCACCCAAACGAGCACGAATATCACCGGCTACGTTAATCTAAAAATTGACAAACTGTTGGAGGACGGCCGTATTGAATTTGATCCTGAAGAGCGCAAAAAAATATACGCAGACTTTGCCCGCAGGCTGGTCGACGATGCGCCGGCAATTTTTCTCTACTACCCCAAAACCTACACCATAAAGCGCAAATAACCGCAGGATTGACAGTGAAAATTGCAGGTGGTAAGCTTTTAGCCACTTCCCATGAGGTTTCTTTTTATACTTTTATTGAGTTTTCTTCTTGTCCCGGCGTATTCTAAAAAGGTGAATGCTTACTTGGATCCGGGCACAGGAAGCTACCTCTTTCAAATTCTTTTAGGAGTTTTCTTTGGTGGTTTGTTTAGTATAAAATTCTTTTGGAAAAAAATTAAAACATTTTTCTATAAAAAATTTTTTTTACCACATACGTCAAAATCGGATGAATCCCTTAAGTAATACATCCTTTAAAGATCCTAGTGGCCAAGTGTTTATGAAACATGGCGTAATTTATCGCGGCATACAACCCGTGTATCGCAAAGAATATCTGCACCTGATGAACTCGGGCCTTTATACCGCTCTGACTGAGCAACAGTTGCTCATACCGCATCAAAAAATACATAGGAAAAACCAAAAAGACTATTTTCTGGTTGTTAAACCTACGCAGATTCCTTTTATTTCCTATCCTTACGAATGGTGCTTTGGTCAATTTAAAGACGCAGCACTCGCGACCCTTAAAGTTCAAAAAATTTCTCTTATGCACGACATGATTCTACGTGACGCCAGTGCATACAATGTCCAGTTTTTTGCCGGAAAACCCATTCTTATTGATACTCTTTCTTTTAAAATATACGAAGATGGTCAACCATGGCCTGCATATAGACAATTTTGTATGCATTTTTTGGCGCCACTATTGCTGATGAAATACAAAAGTAGGCAGTTTAGTAAACTATTGAGAATTTTCCTCGATGGCGTTCCCCTAAATATTGCGAGTGCTCTTTTGCCCATCCATACCTGGTTTCATCCGGCCATAGTATTACACCTTCATTTGCATGCTAAGTCCCAACAATACTTTGCAGATAAAGCCGTGACTACCAAGAGTTTGCGCATGGAAAAACATGCGCTTATCAAACTTATCGAAAATCTGGAAGCGTTCATCTGCCGCCTGTCTCTGAAATTAGATACAAACCCTCATACATGGCTCACGTATTATGAAAAGATGACGTATACCAAAAGAGCCTTCGCTTTCAAAAAAGCGCATGTGCGCAGCTTTCTTCAGTCACATCGCCCGACTACTGTTTGGGACGTCGGTGCCAATACCGGAACATTTAGCTACATGGCTGCTGCCTATAGCCGTCAGACCGTTTCGTTCGATATGGATCCTGATGCCATTGAACAAAACTACCGCTATGGGAAAACCCATCGGATCACCAATTGTCTTCCGCTTCTTCTTGATCTTACTAACCCCTCTCCTTCCATCGGCTTTAACCATCAAGAGCGCATGTCGTTGGTAGAACGAGGCCCGGTCGATATGGTATTGGCACTTGCTCTCATTCATCACTTGGCAATTGCCAATAATATACCCTTGGTAAATCTTGCTTCCTTCTTTTCTCAATTATGCCGGCACCTTGTCATAGAATTTATCCCCAAAGAAGATCCAAACGTCCAGCAACTTCTCGCCAATCGTACGGATATATTCGATCGATATACGCCCGAAGATTTTGAAGCAACGTTTGTCAGATATTTTTTTATTAAACAAAAAACGCCAATTATTGACAGCAAACGCATACTCTATCTTATGGAAAACAAAAGGCGACTTCTATGAATAACTTCCTAAAGAAACCGTTGTTCCCATTTCTATTTGCAGTGTTTCCGGTACTTTCTTTATTTGCAAGCAACACAAATGAATTGAAACTGACTCACATTGTCACGCCACTGCTTTTTTCATTATTTCTTATTGTCAACATTTGGGCATTACTCTATTTCTTTTTGAAAGATAGAAAAAAAGCAGGCTTTCTTGCTTCCATCATGTTCTTATTATCTTTTTCGTACGGCCATATCGTAAACGTTATTGAAAGTGAAGAACTGCCTGGATGGGTTACCTCAAATATCGTTTTTCCTATTATAGAACGTTGGCCGCTGGAGATATATGGGATATGCTCCGTTGTTTTCCTCATCATGATCATACGGTTGCTCAAAAACAAATGGGGACAAATTGCTCCACGCCTTTATGTCCTCAATGTCGTGTCGGCCGCTATGCTTATTCTTCCTCTCGTTACCATCGCCAAAACACAATTGAACAG
>Ga0075709_117_pt1 | contig 20040 bp, 20 predicted proteins | sample RifGroA2_FD_67740 | JGI IMG/M metagenome (GOLD analysis project Ga0075709, IMG submission 67740) | Microgenomates (Gottesmanbacteria) bacterium GW2011_GWA2_47_9 | reverse complement strand
GCAGCAAATATTTTGGCCATGCCGGAGTTTTACGACTACGAACTCACTCACGATTTACTTGCGACGCTCGACCAATTTGATTATTGGTGGAAGATATTAGAAGAGCAAGAAGATGTATTTGATATTCTATTGGGAGAAGAGCTGGGTGCAAAAGGCATGCTTTCCCAATGCGGGTTTGTGTATACAAAATTTACCAGTCCGCATGTGTCGGGCGCAATCGGTATCGTAGGTCCGTCGCGACTGAACTATCAGTCCATCGTGCCGGTAGTGCGGTATATGGGAGGGTTGATTGGGGAGTTTACGAGTTCATGGTAATTGCGATGAAAAAGAAACAGGATGATCAACTAGAGGAGCTGTCTAAACAAGTTGAAGAATGGAAGAATAAGTATTTGCGGGCGCTTGCGGATTATCAGAATTTGGAAAAGCGCAAAGAGGAAGAAGTGGCAATAGTTCGGAAATTTGCTGGCGAAATATTGCTTACACGGTTATTGCCGGTGGCTGATACGTTTCAACAGGCGGCGCTGCATGTGAAAGATCCGGGTTTGGATCTTGCGGTAAAGCAGCTGGTTGCATTTTTTGAGGAACAGGGAGTGGAAAAAATCGAAACAGTTGGGAAGCAGTTTAATCCGCATGAAATGGAGTGCATTGAAGTAGCGGGGGGCAAAGAAAATGAAGTAATAAATGAAGTGTTGCCCGGGTATCGCTTGCGAGGAAAAGTACTACGGGTGGCACAAGTAAAAGTAGGTAAAGAAGCAGCATAGCAAGACCAGTTACTTAGTTACTTAGAAAGAAGGGGGTACATATGGCAAAAATAATCGGAATCGATTTAGGAACTACCAACTCATGTGTTGCGGTCATGGAGGGGGGAACGCCCAAAGTGATCCACTCGGCAGAAGGCCGCAATGTGATCCCGTCTGTGGTGGATCCTATCAAAAACATTGTAGGCGATGTGGCCAAGCGGCAGATGGTAATTAATCCCAAATCCACCGTATATTCGGTGAAGCGGCTGGTCGGGCGAAAATTCAGCGACCCGTCGGTGGCGATCGACAGTAAGCTTTTGCCGTATACGCTCAAGTCAGGCAATAACGGCATGGCGGTGGTAGAGGTGGAGGGCAAACAATTTACCCCGCAGGAAATTTCCGCCAAAATTTTGGCGAAAATAAAAGCTGACGCGGAAAAATATTTGGGCGAACCCGTAAAGCAGGCCGTCATCACCGTGCCGGCATATTTTGACGATTCCCAGCGGCAGGCCACCAAACAGGCAGGCGAAATTGCCGGGCTTGAAGTGATGCGTATCCTCAACGAGCCCACCGCGGCGGCGCTGGCGTACGGGTTGGACAAAAAAAACGTGCACACGATTGCCGTGTATGACCTGGGCGGAGGCACATTTGACATTTCCATCCTGGAGCTTGGCGATGGCGTGTATCAGGTAAAAGCCACCAACGGTGATACGCATTTGGGCGGTGATGACTTTGACAAGAAAATTCTCGATTACCTGGCCGATGAGTTTAAAAAAGAGCACGGCGTAGATTTGCGTAAAGATCCGCAAGCTCTGCAACGGCTGCGTGATGCGGCAGAAAAGGCAAAGATCGAACTTTCCAGCTCCATGGAGACGGAAATTAACCTCCCGTTTGTGACGCAAGGCAAAGAAGGACCGCTGCATCTGGTCATGAAGCTTACCCGCGCAAAGCTTGAGGCACTCGTTGACGACCTTATTGCGCGCACCGTGGAACCGGTGAAAAAGTGCTTGGCCGATGCCAAGATGAAAGTGGGAGACATCAATGAAGTGGTCATGGTCGGCGGTATGACGCGGATGCCGAAAGTCATCTCGACAGTTAAAACCTTCTTTGGTAAAGAACCGAATGCATCGGTGAATCCCGACGAAGTGGTGGCAGTGGGAGCAGCCGTTCAGGCAGGAGTGCTTTCCGGAGATGTAAAAGACGTGGTACTGCTTGACGTGACTCCACTTACGCTAAGCGTGGAAACGTTGGGCGGGGTATCAACGCCCATGATTGGGCGCAACACAACGGTGCCGACCAGTAAAACCGAAATATACTCAACGGCGGCAGACAGCCAAACATCAGTGGAGATCAATATTCTTCAGGGCGAGCGGCCGATGGCAACGGACAACAAATCGCTGGGGCGGTTTGTACTCTCCGGTATTCCGGCGGCTCCTCGTGGTGTGCCGCAGATAGAAGTGACGTTTGACATCGATGCCAATGGCATCCTGAACGTCACGGCCAAAGACAAAGCAACCGGTAAGGCTTCAAATATAAAAATTACCGGCTCTACAGGGCTGTCGAAAGAAGAAATAGAAAAGATGAAGAAAGAGGCAGAAGAGCATGCGGCAGAAGATACTTCCAAGAAAGACAAGATTGAGGCAAAGAACAAAGCCGACAACATGATCTATGTCGCGGAAAAAACGCTCAAGGATGTCGGTGACAAAGCCAAAGCAGAAGATAAAACCGCTATTGAGGAAAAGGTGAAAGCCTTGAAGGATATTTTGGAGACGGGGAGTAAAGAAGACCTGGAGACCAAAACCAGCGAACTCTCTGACACGGTTTCCAAAGTGGGCGCGGCGGCGTATCAACAGGCGCCGCAAGGCGAACCGGCAGGAGAGTCCAGCGAAGCTGGATCCGGCTCCGCCGGACAACCCGCGGATGATGGTCAAAAAAAGGAAGAGAAGAAAGTTGAAGAAGGAGAAGTCGTCAGTTAATAAGCGAATAAGCGAATAAACGAATAAGGGCGCGCGAAAGCGCGCCCGTTATTTATCATATGGTTGATCGAAATATTGCTGAAACGCCTTTTAGAAAAAGATTTGTGGATATGCCGGTCGAGCTTTATTTGACTCGGCACGCTATGCCTGGAGAAAAAAATATTATCGCAAATACATTTGCGTTTGGTGGCGACAATGTTATCGGACGAGAATCTGATTCAGAGAAGAGATCGATCGGAATGTGTGTGTATTTGGGTGACGGCGTGTTTGTGACGAATAAGCATGTTATTACGGGACTTGAAATGAATTATCTGGAAGAAAATATTCAGTGTCCGAATGTTATTTATGATCTTTATGGGGAAGAAAAACACATAGACCCTAAAATGATATATGTTGGTCAGAATAGGTTTGCCCACGCAAAAGAAGATTTCGTTCTTTTCAGGGTAGATCCAGATGCACACCCTTGGATAGGTAATCTTCCTCATTACGACATCGACGAGTCGGAACAGCGACCACAAAAAGGGAGGTCTACTGCTGTTGGAATTCCACAGCTTCTTTATGTAAAAGGTTTTAATGCTGGAAGAGAACCGTTATCATTTGAAAATGTTGGCAGACAAGCGGTTGTGAGATTTGCCGAGGATATACCAAAGTGGCAACAACGAGATACATTTCTTATTCCTTATGAAAATAAAAAGAACGGTTTATGGAGTTTTAAGGTAAAATTAACTCCCGGATATAGTGGTGGACCCTTTATTCATGACGGGGTTTTATATGGGATTAATGTAAGCACTTCCAAAGATCCACGTGAGGCGCAGAGTAGTGCTATTGGCATTGGTTTTATTTTAAGTAAGTTACGAGAAGCAATGGTATACGCTAAATACGATAAAATAGAAGCAGGTATTTGAATACACTATTATGGCGACGAAACGCGATTACTACGAAATTTTAGGGGTTTCCAAATCCGCCTCGGCAGATGAGCTAAAGAAGGCATACCGGAAGCTCGCGCTTGAGTGGCATCCGGACCGCAACAAAGCGGCCAATGCAAATGAGAAGTTTAAAGAAATAAACGAAGCGTACGCGGTGCTTTCGGATCCTAAAAAGAAAGAAACCTACGATCAGTTTGGTCACAGCGTGGCGGCGCTGATTTTATCGATCCGTTTGAGATATTTGAGCAGTTTTTCGGCGGCGGGTTCTCCGGCCGCGGCGGGCAGAGTCGCCGGCCGCGGGAAGCCTATGAGATGACGATAGACTTCATGGATGCGATGAAGGGAGCTACGAAGGAGATTCATTTGCCGCGGGGCGCGGCAGGCGAAGGGTCGATGCGAAAGACGATCAAAATTCCGGCCGGCGTGGACACGGGATCTCGGATCCGGTTTGATGAGTTTGACATTGTCCTTTCTGTCCGCCCCAGCCGGGAATTTAAACGGGAAGGCGATGACCTGATTGTAGAAAAAGAAATCACCTATGTGCAGGCGGCACTTGGAGCAGTGGTGGATGTGCCCACGATTGATGGCGACGTAAAGATCCGCATACAGCCGGGTACCCAGCCGGGGACACTGGTTCGTCTGCGCGGCAAGGGCGCGCCCCACGTGCGCGGAAGTGGCCGCGGCGACCAGTACGTCAAAATTGAACTTCACGTGCCCACGCATCTGACGCGGCAGCAGCGAGAGCTTCTCGAGGAGTTTGACGCCTCATAATATCCGCCGGTGTGAACGATGTTCACCCCCGGGGTGAACTAGCTTGACACCTAAGGAAATTTTGTTTACTCTGGGAGTAATGCCATATCGTCGAAGACCAATTGTCGTTGGTGAAACATATCATATTTTTAATCGCAGCATCGCGCGGGAGCCGATTTTTCTCAATCAGCGTGAGCATCAACGAGCCTTGGAAGTTATAGAATTTTATAGTTTCAGTAAGCCGAATTTACGTTTTTCTTTCTACAACCGTCTTCCGACTGATCAGAAGTTAACTTTCATAAAAAATCTACGGGAAATTCACAAGAAATCTATTGAACTTTTAGTCTATTGCTTGATGCCAAACCATGCGCATTTCCTTATCAGACAGACGGAAACTGGTGGCATTGAGCGCTTTATGAGTAATTTCCAAAATAGTTATGCCAAGTATTTTAATACGAAAAATAAACGAAGCGGTGCACTATTTCAGTCGATGTTTAAAGCGGTCCGAATAGAAACAGATGAGCAATTGCTTCATGTAGGTCGATATGTTCACCTCAATCCCCTTACGTCTTACGTGGTGAGAGAAAAAAAAGACTTAGAGGGGTATCCCTGGTCTTCTTATCTGGAATATATTGGGAAATCGACTAGTCCAATAAGCAACACAAAGCCGATACTTAATTTTTATTCTTCTATTGAAGAATTTAAGAAGTTTACCTTGGATCAGATCAATTATCAGAGAGAATTAAATAGAGTAAAGCATCTAACTCTAGAATGACCGTCGGTGTCTACCTAGCACACCCCGGGGGTGAACATGCGTGATAGTTGTGTAGGTTACCGCCAAAATAGTTCCTGGAGAAACTCCAGAGGATTTTCTGAGGTGTGAGTACCGTCAGTTCCGGGTGTTTGGGTGATTAGACTTTCAGGGGCATTACGATGCTTGACAATATGCATGAGATAGGGAATTTCCGTTAACCAACCGGTGTCCCGTTTGTATTCGACAGTTATCCCCGGAGTCTTCCGAAGCTGCTGAAGCGCGTATATCACCTGTCTGTCTACAGGATGAGAGTTAACTAGTTTATAGTGATCTTCATCAAGAAACCTGGGCAACTGTGTAAACAACTCACCATCATTACGTGATAATAATCTATATGCCCTATCTAATAGCGGCACGAAAATGGGGGCAAGCTCTCTTAGTCTGCGACCACTCGATGGTTTGTCTTCAAACATCCGAAACATGTTAAACGCACCTTCCGGTCGGCAGGTAATGAGATCAAAAGACTTAATTTTTCGTTTTTGCATGGTCGTACGAATTTCATTCCATGTTTTCCGTCTATACAAATCTCCATAAATCATCGTTCGATTTGGTAGATCGATAAATGATTGTGTAGATTTCCCGCCATAAGACAATTCTCTCTCCGCTTGTCGAACAAAATATTGATCCACATTTTGGAGTCGTACGCCGATTAACTGGTTAAATGCTATTGGGGTAGATTGCAAAAAAAATCCGGAACCAAAAAGGTCCAGTACATTTCTTTCTCCGCGGGGCCTGCGTTCAAGTAATTCTTTAAACGTGCGAGAACCATTTATAAAGTCCCAGAAATCATAGTGGTAGAATGCGCCGTCGTCGTAACCCCTTATAGGATAAGACCCATCTACTCGCCATGCGTCAGCATCCACCTCACCCAGATGTGTAAGTGTTTCTGCTTTTATGTCTTTCATTGCTGTGACAACCGAGCCGATGTCGTAGTTAAATCGCAATTCTGCGCTCATGTAACAATTATACCATAATTAACCTATAGTATCTATATCCTAAAACTAACCACTGTCCATGGCCTTGACATGGTACCAAAAGGATCTATAATGGTACCATATGAGTACACAAATGTCTTCGGCTACCATTAAAGTTAATTTGCCCGCTGGGATCCTTGGCAATGCCAAGGAAGAAGCACGGCGCATTGGGATTTCCGTACAGGATTTTATCCGTATGCTCATGGCTACCTACTTTGCCAACGCTGGGTCGGTGCGTGCCCTCACGCGCGATCAGGAGCTTTACAACCGCGCACAGAAGGAAATCCGCGAAGGAAAATTTACCACCGTTAATAATAAAGCGGAACTAGAGGTATATTTAAATCGCCTTAACTCATGAAGCTTCGCTTCACGAAATCATTTGAAGCCGAATACCGAAAAATAACCCGAGGCAACTTCCAGCTTCAAAGAAAAATTAAAAAACAACTGGTTCGCCTTCGACAAGATCTAACCCACCCCTCGCTTCGACTTCATAAGCTCCAATCGAGTCCATGGTGGTCTGCATCTGTAGACAAAAGTGTCCGAATTTTTTTGATTATCGATACCGATGGAATTTATGTCTATCACATAGGAAAGCACGAAGATGTGTATTAGGGTCCGCACGGCGCTTGACCGAGGATAGGCACGCGTGTATAATAAGGAAGGTTTAAGAATGTTAGGTGGGGAGACCCGCCTTTTTTATTAAAAAGTTAATACCCGCCGCGACTTACCGTTCGCCTTACCTACTATTCGTAGCGCGGCTCACGGAGTGTTCGCTAGGCGGGTGAAGAGACCACTATGCGATTTGCTGAGAAGCAAATCAGCATGTGGATACTAACATGCCGGCAACAATACGAAGCGAATTTTCATTAGCACTGAACCAAGTAGCCACGGAACGCGGTATAGATGTGGCCGTGGTATTGGAAACCATAAAAGCCGCGATTTTGGCTGCCTACCGCAAAGATTACGGCGTAGCAGAGCTTGAACAGCTCATGGTAGAACTTAACGCCGATACCGGCGAGGCAAAAATCTTCAAAGACGGCAAAGACATAACTCCTCCTGGATTTGGCCGTATAGCCGCCCAAACCGCCAAACAAGTCATCCTCCAGCGCATCCGCGAAGCCGAAAAGCAGGCAGTATTGGCTGATTACCAGACCAAAGTCGGTACCATCATGCCGGGCATGGTGCTTCGGTTTGACGGGCCCAACATCGTTGTGGATATCGGCCGCGCCCAAGGGGTGATGCCGCCGCAGGAGCAAAGCCAGGCAGAGCGCTATCACTTAAACCAGCGCCTTACGTTTTACATTGAAGGAATCCGCGAAACCATGCGGGGGAACGAAATTATCGTTTCCCGTGCGCATAAAGGGCTGGTGGAAGGCCTTTTCAAGCGCGAAGTGCCGGAAGTGGCATCTGGAGCAGTCGAGCTCAGAATCGTGGCGCGCGAAGCTGGCGGTCGCACGAAAGTAGCGGTGTATTCCAACCAGCCGGGGGTGGATCCGGTGGGATCATGTGTGGGACAAAAAGGCGTGCGTGTCCAGGCAGTTATTAGCGAACTTGGAGGCAGTGAAAAAGTGGACATCATCCAATGGACGGACGATGCGAAGCTATTTATCACCGCGGCGTTGGCTCCTGCCAAAGATTTTGAGATCACGCTTGACGAGAAGAAAAAAGTAGCCGAAGTGATGGCTCCGGAAGACCAACTTTCGCTTGCCATCGGCCGCGACGGGCAAAATGTGCGCTTAGCTGCAAAACTCACAGGATGGAAGATTGATATAAAGGGAAAGCAAGTAATAAAACCCGAATCGGGAATTATGAATCAGGAATTAGGGGAAGAAAAAAAGGAAGAAAAACTAGAAGAATCAAAACAAGTAGACGAGCCAGCGAAAGAACAGCCGGCTGCTCCGACAGAATCGGTGCCAGCAGGCAGTGAATAAGTATGAGATGCTGGGCGTTGATCAATTACTATGACAGACAAACCGCAGAAAGAGTCCTCTTTTCGTCCGCCGATTGTGGCAGTATTGGGCCACGTTGATCACGGAAAAACCACACTTCTTGACACCATCCGCAAAAGTAATGTCGCTTCCCGCGAGCACGGAGGCATCACGCAGCATATTGGGGCGTATCAAGTCAAAATTAAAGATCAATTGATCACATTTATCGACACTCCCGGGCATGAGGCGTTTGCAAAAATGCGAAGCCGCGGGGCGCACGTGGCGGATATTGCACTTTTGGTGGTAGCTGCCGATGACAGCGTGAAGCCCCAGACGAAGGAATCCATTGAGCAGATTAAAGCCTCCGGCGCTTCCATGATTGTAGTGGTGAATAAAATTGACCTTCCGACTGCGTTGGTGGATAAAGTGAAAGCGGATTTGGCCAAAAACGGCGTACAGGTAGAGGGATTTGGCGGCGATGTGCCGGTGGCCCTGGTGTCTGCTAAGCAAGGCACCGGTGTTTCTGAGCTTCTTGACCTTATCCTTTTGGTTTACCAAATGAAGGATCACTCGGGTGATCCCTTAAAGGCCACCCCTTTTGAAGCTATTGTTATAGAAACGCGCATAGATCATGGCCGCGGTATGGTGGCAACGGTGGTTGTGAAGAAAGGAACGCTACAAGCCGGCATGCCGCTATTTGAGGGAACTTTTCAGGTAGCCAAAGTTCGCGCAATGTTTGACGAATATGGAAATCCGCCAGCTGGCGGAGTGGCGCCGCCAAGTAAGCCGGTGGAAGTATTGGGCTTTACCAAGCTTCCGGCAGTGGGATCGCTGATTCAATCGCAGGCAGCCGCACCGACACCGTCAAATACTGCAGAAGTCAAATCTCCGGTGCCTGCAATAGCCGAGATTCCGGATTGGCTCAAGCCCGTAGCCGAGCAGGAAGGAAAAAAACTTATTATTATCCTAAAAGCCGATACCGCAGGCTCCATTGAAGCCATAACCGCTTCATTTTCGGATAAAATTCGGATTATTTCCAGTGCCATAGGGGATATTTCTGATGCAGATGTGTTAATGGCCAAATCCACAGGTGCGTTTATCGTGGGCTTTAACGTGAAGTGCCCGGTGGCGGTTGCCAAGCTTGCAGAGACGGAAAAAGTGATTTTCCGCACGTATCACATCATTTATGAACTTCTGGACGAACTTAGCGATGTCGTGTCCGGTATGAAAGAAGTGCTTACCCGCGAACGCGAATTGGGTACTGGCACCGTTATTGCTGAATTTCCGTTTGAAAAACAGCGGATTGCCGGAACCCAGGTTGCCTCCGGTCGGCTTGCAAAAGGCGATACGGTAAAAATTATGCGCGAGGATGTGGAGATAGCCCGTGCCAAGATCAAATCCGTCCGGTTAGGGAAAGAGGATGTGACAAAGGTGGAAGCCGGCAACCAGTGTGGAGTGCTGTTTGATAAAAAAGTTGATTTTTTGCTCCAGGATGCTATAATCGCCATCACTACAGGCTAAACATACGATATGGACGCGATTACTGACATTGCAAAAGTTAAAGAACTTCTGGACAAAGCGCGTGATGTGCTCATTGTCACCCATGAGCAGCCGACGGACGACAGCATGGGAAGCGCGCTTGCCCTCTATCTAGGCCTTAAAGGCATGGGGAAAAATGTGACGATTGCGTGCCCGGATCCGGTCACGGTAGAACTTTCCAATTACGTGGGTGCCAACAAAATTGCCACTGAATTATCCCGCAAAAACTTCATCATCTCGCTTGACTATGTGGACGGCTCTATTGAAAAAGTCAGCTACAACATCGAAGGCAACAAATTTAACCTCGTGGTGGAGCCCCGGCCGGGATTTGATGCGTTTTCCGAGGACAAAGTGAGCTTTTCCCATGCAGGCGCTGCAGCAGAAGTCATCATTACTGTCGATACTATACACCTGGGCGGACTCAAAAAACTTTACGAATCGGATAAAGAACTCTATGCTTCCAAACCGATTGTGAACATTGACCGCCATGCAAATAACGCGAACTACGGGCAGATCAATTTGGTAGATGCGACTGCTTCTTCTACCGCCGAAGTTGTCGCCCGGGTTTTATCCGGATTGGGAGTGGCGCTAACGGTGGATATTGCCACCAATCTTTTAAACGCGCTGTTTGCCGCGACCAATAGTTTCCAAAATCCCGGTGTTACTGCCAATGCGTTTGAGCTGGCTGCAGTTGCCATGAAAGCAGGCGGCAAACGCTTTGGGCAAAAAGTTGCAACAGAAGAAGTGCCGGCGGCGGAAACCGTGGCACCGGTCCATCCGGGTGGAGAAGCAGGGAGCAATACGCCACCCCAACCAGCCGAAGGCCAACCGGTACCTCCTCCAGTAAGTGGCCAAGCCCCCGCCGACTGGCTGAAACCCAAAATCTTCAAGAGTTCGAATTTAATTTAAGTATATAACGTATGGCAGTTATTCAAGAAACAAGAACTGGAGACCCTAGGACAGGAGACTATGAATATTTCAGAGTTAGTTTTGATGAGGGTGAATTTGATGCTTTCCGTTTTGATCAATTGGCGCAAAAAATTCACTACACTGAAAATGCAAATGAATATGATGCAAATGGTCGATGTATTGCGTCGAGAAACTATCTAGAGCCTGGGGATTTTAAAAATCCCAATATTCGCGTAATGGGTTCGAGTAGTTTGAAGTTTATCGTTGTTGATTCAATAATGTATATATTCCCATCAAGTATTTATCATAGAGATTTTAAATTAGAATTGGGAATCACCGGTAGAATTCAAGATGCGGGAAGAATTGTCATATCATTTGATGTTTCGCGAGAAGGTCGAAAAACTATTAAGACAACCAAAGCAAGAATGTTATTTGATACATCTTCGAGCCTCTTCTATTTATCAGGTCATGAAGATCAAGATGCGTTTCGGCGTGATACGATTGGGTCACAACTAGGAGAATTTTTTACGGTGAAAAGTGTTCTTGAGCGGTAATTTCATAGTGTTGTAAAACTTTTCGCTTTGTGATAAAATACAATTATTGGAGCACGAAAAGGCTCCATTTTGAACTTTATTATGCCTCGAACGAAAATGACTAAGGCAAAAGAAACAAAGGCTTCAACGAAAAAGCAGGAAAAAAAGAAAGCCCCGAAAACGATAAAAGCTCCGAAAAAGGAGGATGTTGTCGTGCCTGCGCCAAGCCAAGCGAAAGAAGGGATTATTAAGGAATATCAGGTAAAACAGGGAGACACGGGGAGTCCGGAAGTGCAGGCGGCGCTCCTCACCAGCCGCATCGCAAACCTCGTGGGACATTTGAAAACCAACCCGGCAGACAATCATTCCCGGCGGGGACTGCTGGGTATTGTGAGCAAGCGCCGAAGGCTACTCAACTATCTGGAAAAGAAAGACCCGAAGCGCTTTAAGGCAATCGGCCAAAAGTTGGGGTTGAGTAAATAATAGAAGAAAGCTACATGTCAAAAACAAAACTTGTCAAAAAATCCATAGAATTAAACGGTAGAACGCTGTCTTTAGAAGTCGGCCGGTTTGCCGAGCAGGCGTCAGCCGCGGTGTTGGCCCGATATGGGGATACCATGGTGTTGGCTACCGTCACGGCCTCGTCCCGCGAAACAACGCTTGACTATTTTCCGCTTTCGGTAGAATACGTCGAACGGCTCTATGCCGGCGGACGCATCAAAGGTTCCCGTTGGGTCAAGCGCGAGGGTCGTCCTTCTGATGATGCCGTGTTGGCCGGGCGCGTGATAGACCGGTCTATCCGACCCTTGTTTCCCAAAGCATACAACCACGATGTACAGGTAGTGATTACCGTGCTTTCCGTGGACGGAGAAAACGACCCCGATGTGTTGGGGCTGGTGGCAACAAGCGCCGCAATTGCCATATCTCCCATCCCTTGGAACGGTCCGGTATCGGCGGTGCGCATGGGCTATGTGAAAACTCCGGATAAAGCCGAAGGAGCACTGCTTGTCAACCCTACAATTACCGAACAGGCAACGAGTGAATTTGATTTCATCGTTTCTTCCTCGAAGGATAAAGTGGTCATGCTGGAAGGCGGTTTTTGCGAAACGCCGGAAGATATCGTGCTTGAATCCATTGAAGCGGCCAAAGCTGCCAACGGAAAAATTATCAAACTCATAGAAGAGTTGGTTTCTGAAGTAGGCAAATCCAAAGTCGCCGTACGTGCGGCAACAGAAGCAGACGAATTAAAAGCCAAAATTACAAAAGATTACAAAAAGGAAATGGACGCCGCATTTGCCAAAAAAGCGGAAAAAGAATTCGGCGGAACGGAAATTATCGAACTTGCCAAAACGATCGTAGAAGCATACGGATCGGAATATACAGCGCGAAACGTCGAAGAAGCACTCGACGCATTATTCAAGGGTAAAATCCGGGAAGATATATTGGAGCATGGCAAGCGTTTTGACGGACGAAAGGCAGATGAAATCCGTCCGCTGTCGGTGGACGTGGGGATACTGCCGCGCACCCACGGAAGCGCCATGTTTAAACGCGGCCAGACACAGGTGTTGACGGTTGCTACTCTCGGCACTCCGTCTTTGGAGCAATTGATTGAAAGCCCAGCAGGAGAAGAGTCGAAGCGCTACATGCATCACTACAGCATGCCGCCGTATTCAGTCGGAGAAACAGGAAGAATTGGGACACCCAGCCGACGCGAGATAGGTCACGGCGCACTGGCAGAGCGGGCACTGTTGTCTGTCATTCCTTCCGAGGAAGAGTTTCCGTATACCATTCGACTGGTGTCGGAAGTTATGTCGAGCAATGGTTCGACCTCAATGGCATCCACATGTGGTTCAACCTTGGCGCTCATGGATGCGGGCGTACCGATCAAAGAACCGGTAGCCGGTATCTCGATTGGACTTATGACAGACAAGAAAAAGTACGTCATTCTTACTGACATCATGGGAATAGAGGATTTTGCCGGAGATATGGACTTTAAGGTAGCGGGTACCAAAAACGGCATTACGGCAATTCAGCTTGATATTAAAATCGACGGGCTGACGCAGGAAATTATACGCGACACGGTTGCCCGGGCGCTCGTCGCCCGCATGAAAATTCTTGAAGTGATGACGGCTATGCTTCCGGCTCCCAGAACGAGTCTTTCCCAATATGCACCCAATGTGCAGATTGTAAAAATTCCGGTGGAGAAAATCGGTGAAGTCATCGGCCCGGGAGGCAAAATGATCCGCCAGATTATCGCCGCAACCGGAGCTGATGTGGATGTGAATGATGACGGATCAGTATTTATCTCCGGCAGCAAGGACGGGGTGAAAAAAGCCGTTGATTGGGTGACGGGCCTGACGCGCGATGTAAGCGTGGACGAGGAATTTGAAGGAGAAGTAAAGCGCCTGTTACCGTTTGGCGCGTTTGTGGAAATTTTACCGGGTAAAGAAGGCATGGTGCACGTGTCGCAAATGGCAACGGGGTTTGTAAACTCGCCGGAAGATGTAGTAAAAATCGGCCAAAAGGTAAAAGTGCGCGTGATGGAAATAGACGACCAACGAAGAGTCAACTTATCCATGCTTTTTGGCGAGGATGCCAAAAAGGCACCCCAGCGTGAGCCGCGGGAACACAGAAGCTTTGATCGCCCCCGAAGGCCGTTTGATAGGAGACGAAGATTTTAATCTCCACTAAGAAGTTTTAGAAATTCATCGGCAGTAATAACCTTCAATGGTTCAATATCAGGAAAGTTTTTCAAAACAAGTAAATCCTTATCTCCGGTTACCAAAAAATCAGCATTTCCATCAATGGCAGTTGCAAGGACAATAAGGTCTTTCGGATCTCTGATGGCTATGATTGGTTTGGTTAAGTTTTTTACAATGCGCGCATGTTGTTGTATTTGGGTTATTAATGCCTGTTGTTTTCGGGGAGATATGTCATAGATCTCTTCGTATTTCGGGCGGGCGAGTACTTCTTTCAGTTCGCGAAGTAGAAGATCAGAAGTTATGAGAGTAAACTTATTCTGTTTCCAAAGGGTGATGAGTCGGCTCGGCTTACTGTGCGGAAGTATGAGTGCGCTTATGAAGAGATTAGTATCAACGACGGCCGAGAGTCTCCTCATACAGTTTTTGGCGCACCTCTTCGACATCGGCAGTCACATCGGCAAACACTTTGTCAGGATCTTTGTCTGCATTACTCGCCTGAATTTGGTCTACCGTATCCCAAAATTTTTGTTCTTCTTCAAGCTCGGTATATTTTTTCAGCATTTCCATGCTGATAATGGCCGCTTGAGGATTATTGTTTGCCATGACGACAACCGGCTTTTTTGTCCGCTTTACAGCATCAAAAACCTTCTTATACCCACGCTGAATCTCGCGGGCAGAGATGGTAGTTGGAAACATGAGTTGTGGCATATATGGGAAGTATAGCACAGGAAAAAGTGTATGTCAAATTGATGACAGTTGATGCAATATTTGCGTCTTGTAATAGGTTGGATGTAGAATTTTACCATGACGGATGATTTTGGGGCAGAAATGGGCGTAAGTAATTTAGAAAACCTATATCAGGAGTGTAAGTTCGCAAATATTTTTTTGCGAACTTACACTTTGGCTAATAAGTCAGGTAAATAGCTTATATTTATTGGATTCCTTCTGGGAAATCACAAAGTGTTGTATTATGAAGTTATATGTCCAAACTGTCCGATGAAGTGTCTTCGTTGAAGAAAAAAATTGCAGAAGCCAAAATTCCGCCGGATTTGGAGGCGCGTGTGCTTGGCAACCTGGAAGAAATTACCCGCCTGGAACAGGATATCAGTGCGCGCGTACACATCGAGCAGATGCTGCGATACATTGATTGGGTGATCGCGTTGCCGTGGGAAGTGCGTACGCGTGACGTACTTGATTTAACCAAAGCCAAGGAAATTTTGGAAAAGCACCATTATGGATTGCAACCGGTGAAAGACCGGATTTTAGAATACTTAGCGGTATTGCACCTGAATAGCGAGCGATGGGAGAATGAGCGGCAGGTAGCCGTTGAGGACAAAAAAGGAGAAGTAACGAGCGACGCTAAACTTTCCCACGCGATACTGGCCCGGCGTGCCCCGATTCTTTGTTTAGTCGGTCTTGTCGGTACAGGAAAAACTACTCTGGCTAAGTCTATTGCCGAGGCCATGGGCCGGCGGTTTGTGCGTATCCCGTTTGGCGGCATGAGTGATGCGCTGGATCTTCGCGGACAATCGCGGGTGCGGCCGGATGCGGAAATCGGACTTATCCTTAAAGGCTTGCGCTACGCCGGCAGTAAAAATCCGGTGATACTACTTGACGAAATAGACCGTGTGGCAGAGGTCAGCCGTGGAGACATCATGGGGGTGCTGGTAGAACTTTTGGATCCGGAGCAAAACCAGGCGTTTCGTGACCACTACTTGGATCACCCGTTTGATTTATCGGAAGTTCTGTTTATCGCAACTGCCAACAACACGACGAATATAGCCACCGCAGTTCTTGATCGCTTGGAACCTATTCAAATGCCCTCCTATACCGATGAGGAAAAAATCACCATTGCCCGCGATTATGTGCTGCCGCAATTACTTCGCGAGTCGGGATTAACGAGCGAAAACTTAAGTATAGACGACGCAATTTGGGCGAAACTCGTGCGCCCCATGGGGTATGATGCGGGCATCAGGAGTCTGGAGCGCACGATGAATGCACTCTGCCGCCGCGTTGCGCGACTTATGGTGGAAGGCAAGGGGAAAAGTTTTAAAATCACAGAGGAAAACATAAAAGAATTTATAGAAAGTTATTAAGCTTCGCTTATGCGATGCCAATATACGAATGCATACGAATTATACGAATAAAAAACAAGACAGAAGAGTTTTTGAAGGGTCTTCATCTTCAGGTAAAGACTCCCTTCGCATCTTTATGTATGGGGTGGATCTGGTTATTCCCGATGTGCGGTATCTTGAGGATAAAAAACAGTATATCCGCGGGCTGGTATTTACCCACGGTCATGATGACCATATCGGCGGCATCCAGTATATTTATTTCAAATTGGGCAATGTCCCCATGTGGGGTACGACACTGACTGCCGCATTTGCCAACATAAAACTTACCGAGAGAAAACTCAAAGGCAGGGTAACGCCGGTTGATTTTGATCGGGTGCTTCAGATTGGTCCGTTTACCGTATCGTTTAACCGCGTGACGCATTCGGTGCCGGATGCAGCGCACCTGGTGATTACCACGCCGTTGGGCATTATCTATCATGGAAGTGATTTTAAATTTGACTTTGATCCGCTGGACGGAAAAAAGTCAGAGCTGGAAAAAATAAATGCTGCAGGAAAAAAAGGCGTATTGTGTCTTCTGACCGATTGTCTGGGAAGTGAGCGGCCGGGATTTACGCCGTCGGAGCAAGTAGTAGGAACCACACTTGCCAAAGAATTGGCGCTGGCTCCGGGGAAAGTACTTTTTACCACACAATCGAGCAACATTTCGCGCATACAATTGGCGATTGATTTGGCATTAAAGTACGGTAGGAAAATTGCATTTTTCGGCAGAAGCATAGACCAAAATGTGGAAGCGGCGTTGAAGCTCGGCTTTATGCGGTTTCCCAGGGAAGCCATCATCCGCGATCAAGATTTACGCAGACTCCCGGCAGTGAAACAATTTCTTATTGTGGCAGGCGCCCAGGGACAGGAAGGATCGGCGCTCTCGCGCGTGGCCAACGATGATCATAAATTTGTGCGTGTGGGCGAAGGGGATACGGTGGTATTTTCCGCAGATCCCATACCGGGCAATGAACATAGTGTCAATGTGGTGATTGAAGAGCTGTATCGGCGCGGCGCCCGCGTTTCGTATTCGGACATTATGGAGGACCTCCATGTGTCGGGCCACGGAAGCCAGGGAGATCTCATGCTGCTTTTATCTGCCGTGGGGCCAAAATATATTTTGCCCATCGGGGGTACGTATAAACACATGATGCAGTATCGACGGCTCGCGGCTGATTTAGGATATAACAAGCGCGATGTGCTGATCCCCGAAGAAGGACAAGTGCTGGAGTTTCGCCCCGGAGTACCCCCTCGCGTTGTGGAAACGATTGAGCTGGAAAACGTGATGGTAGACGGGTTGGGTGTGGGCGATGTGGGCAATGTGGTGCTGCGCGACCGGCAGACGATAGCAACAGAAGGAATTGTGGTGATTGTCGTGCCGATTGCCAAATCCACCGGACAAGTGACTGCCGAGCCCGACATTATCTCCCGCGGATTTATTTACATGAAAGAATCCGGCAGACTCCTGGATGACGCGCGGCGCGTGGTATCCCAGTCGCTGCGCCTCAAAAAAGGCCGCATTCTTGACTGGCGCTTCGTGCGAAAGCAGGTAGGAGAAAACCTCGAAATGTTTCTTTTTAAAGAAACCGGCCGCCGCCCGCTGATTGTCCCGGTGATTGTGGAGGTATAGTTTACGTTCTGTTTGCACGGGCACGGGCGACCTTCGTCAGGTGCTTTTTGCGCAGGCGAAGACTAAGCGGGGTTATTTCAAGTAGCTCATCCTCTTCCACAAAGTCCAGGCATTGCTCCAGCGACAATACGGTAGGCGGATCCAGTTGGATAGCAACGTCCGCGTTGGCCGAATGGATATTGGTCAGCTTTTTAATTTTACATACGTTGATATCTATGTCTTCCTGCCGGTTATTAACACCAATAACCATGCCTTCGTAGACGGGAATGCCGGGTCCGATAAATGACTTGCCTCGTTCCTGGACGGTAGTAAGGGCGTACCCCGTGGATTTGCCGGATTCGCTTGCTACAAGCACCCCGTTTCGCAATTTGGCAATATGTGCGGCTACAGGAAAATAGCCGATGAATCTGGTGGCAAAAAGCCCATTACCACGGGTTTTGGTTAAAATATCGCCGCGGAATCCCAGTAGATTCCGGCTGGAAACTTTGTAGACCATTTTGGTGACCCCCCGTTCATTGGTGTGGGTGTCCAGAAGTTCTGCGCGCCTGCGGCCGAGTTCTTCGGTAACGACGCCGACAAAGGCATTGTCTATTTCGATGGTTATTTCTTCAAACGGTTCGCTTTTTACCCCGTCAATTTCCTTGAGTATTACTTCGGGTTTGGCCACCTGCATTTCATAGCCTTCACGGCGCAGATTTTCCAGAAGTACGGCCAAATGTAATTCGCCGCGGCCGGCAACGATAAAACCGGTGCCGTCAGGATTTTCGTTAATTTTGAGCCCGATATTTGTTTGTTTTTCCTTGATCAACCGTTGGTAGATTTGCCGTGCAGTGCAAAATTTTCCTTCGCGGCCGGCAAATGGCGAGGTGTTGGCAGAAAGAAGGATTTTCAGTGTCGGCGCTTCGAGTTTGATCGTCGGATAGCCCGTGGGATCCGATGGGTCTGCGATAGTTTGGCCAATGGCCACATCGGGAATGCCGGTGATGGCGATAATATCGCCGGGTTGCGAGTGGAGAGTGCTAACGCGTTTTAGCCCGACACTTTCAAATACGCCTTCCACGCGGTGGGAGCCGGCCATTTCATTCTCATTTAAAAGGACGACTGATTGGCCCGGTTTGATGGTGCCCTGGGTTACTTTGCCGATGGCATAGGTGCCTTTATAACTGTCAAAATCAAGCGTCGAAACCAGCATTTTAAATGGTTTATCCGCATCCGTTTGCGGCGCCGGAAGATAGGAAAGAATAGTTTCAAACAATGGCTCCAGCGTGGCCGGGTCGTGCATATTAGTAGGATACGCATCCCAGGCTTTTTCCTCCCGTCCTATGGCATAGAGCACCGGAAAATTTAAATGGTCTTCATGGTGGGCAATGTGCAGGAATAATTCTTCGGTTTGGTGCAATACTTCTTTGGGACGCGCGTCTTTCCGGTCAATTTTATTTATCACCACGATAATCGGGAGATTGCGCTCGAGGGCTTTTTGCAGCACAAACTGCGTTTGGGGAAGCGGGCCTTCAGCGGCATCTACAATAAGCAGTGCGCCATCGGCCATATTTATCGTTCGTTCCACCTCTCCGCTAAAGTCTGCGTGTCCGGGTGTGTCGATGATGTTTATTTTCGTATTTTTGTATATGACGGCAGTATTTTTAGCCAAGATGGTGATGCCCTTTTCCCGCTCTAGGGCATTGCTGTCCAAAATGGTTGTTTGGGTCATTTCGGCCTCATTATCGCGGAACGTATGGGTTTGCTTCAGCATGCCATCCACAAGCGTGGTTTTGCCGTGGTCTACATGGGCGATGATGGCTATATTTCGGATATTCATATCAAAAACCCCTCCTGGCCGGAGGGAATGTATCTATTATAACAGAGTAGGTTGCTCCCGTCGAACTTTCGCCGTATACTATCTTCATGGCTCGAAAGAGACGATCGGTTTTTAGTTCCGGTAAACGCAGGTACCGCAGGCATAACCCATTTTCCCTCAAGCTCAAACAGCAGACGGTCTATACTGTGGCAGCAATCTGGTTGTGGTTGATCGCGGGATCGGTCATGCTGTCGTTTTTTGGCGAAGGGGCACTGCTTTCCGGACTTCGTGAAGAGCTTACCGGCCAGGTGGGATGGCTTTTTTACCTCGTGCCGCCATTTTTGGTATCGTTAAGTTTTTTGTTTTTTAAGATCAAATCCGATATCGGCCGGCCCAATGTGCCCGCCGGGTTTGCGATCCTGTTTGCGGGTTTAGCCGGTATTACGCAGGCAGGACTGTTGGGAGAAACACTGTGGAGTATTGCAGCTGACGCTATTTCGGCAGAAGGAGCAATTCTCGTATATTTGGGAGTGTTGATGATTGGTGTCATTGTGCTTCTCAATACGTCGCTGGATCACTTTGTAAATTTTTTGATTGCGGGTGCGACAAAGCTTTTTGAGCTGATCGGCAATGCTTTAACATCACTAACCAAGTCTCACCCAAAACCGCTGTTTGGACAGGAAAAATTACCGCTCAAGATCAAAGGT
>Ga0075709_127_pt1 | contig 21643 bp, 22 predicted proteins | sample RifGroA2_FD_67740 | JGI IMG/M metagenome (GOLD analysis project Ga0075709, IMG submission 67740) | Microgenomates (Gottesmanbacteria) bacterium GW2011_GWA2_47_9 | reverse complement strand
TCCGCCGACCAGGTTGGAAATTACTTTACTCACCGGTCCCTTATAAGGGGTAAATATTGTTCTTCCCTCAGGCACATATTTATCTTTATCGGTTGTTGAGTCACCCAGAGCCTGCCTGTCTCTAAATGCTGAAGCTGAAGCCATGCCTCTTACCATACTTTGTAAGGTGCCATCAACTAGAACTGGTTCTCCAGGGCTTTCATCGGTACCTGCAAAAAGACTTCCTACCATTACAGAATCCGCGCCTGCCCCAATTGCTTTTGGTATATCTCCGGGTTCACGTGTACCACCGTCTGAAATAATCGCCATAGGATCACGGTCGTTGGCAACTGCTTCAGCAGCTTCCATAACAGCGGTAATTTGAGACCTACCGCTCCCTGCCACACTCCTTGTATCACAAACTAGTCCAGCTCCGACACCAATTTTCCCACCATCAGCTCCACTGTCCCGAAGATAGATAGTTCCTTCTCTTGTTGCTACATTTCCTGCAATGATCGGCACAGTTATACCCTCATCAACTTTTAGTTGTTTGAGCATTTCGGCTGTGTAAATGAGGTGACCATGTGCAATATCCAATACAAGAACATCTGATTCCACTTGTTGAAGCATGTGCGCCCTTTGAACATCTCCGTTTTGTACTCCAATTGCAGCTCCCACCATAAGTCTTCCTTCTCTGTCCAAAGAAGCATTGGGGTATCTTTGGAAAAATTCACTGTCATTAAGCGTATAAACTCCCACAAGCATTCCATCAGTGCCTATCACTGGAATTTTTTCTATCCGGTGCCTTTTCATAATTTCAACTGCTTGTTCACGTGTTGTCCCTACCGTTACTGTTATAATTTTTTCCCTGGGCGTCATTATGGCTGCGATTGGTGCATCAGCAGGAGCGGCTAAAAAATCTCTCGTTGTTGCAATACCCGAAAACTGACCGGAAAAACTATCTCCTGAATAGGCCAACACATATCCTCGCGGTCTTCTTCGCAACAAATCAAGGGCGTCGCCAATAGTTGCACTGTCCGTAATAAGTGGAGGATCATCCTCCATGACGCGCATTGTTTCTTTTGCCTTTCGTATTTCCTCCGCTTGCTGCTCGGGAGTCATAAACCGATGAATAATGCCGATTCCGCCATGCAAAGCCATGGCAATAGCCATTTTTGATTCTGTGACGGTATCCATGTTGGAAGAAATAATAGGAATGTGTATGGGAGGCATGCCACGGGCGATGCGCGTGGAAGTATCTATTTGATCGCCATATCGAGAACGGATATCAGAATACTGAGGAACCAAAAGAACATCCGCAAAACCCAGTCCCTGAGGTAATACTTTCTCTGCCATATTTACGTATTACCCTAGCCCTAGTGTAGGATAGATAATCATCCTGTATGAGTCAAGCAGTATATTTATGTGCCAAAATAGCGGTCGCCGAAGTCGCCCAGGCCGGGCACGATGTAGGCCCGGTCATTCAAGTGGCTGTCAACGGCAGCGGTGATGATGGGCACATCGGGATGATTTTTTTGCACGCGCGTGATGCCTTCCGGCGCACTTACGATGGAAACCGCAACAATTCGTTTAGCGCCCTTGCCCTTGACCGCTTTCAGCGTATCATCCATCGACCCGCCGGTGGCCAACATCGGGTCAATCACAAACACTATGTGTGTGGCAAACACTTTGGGGATCTTGTTGTAGTACTCGCGCGCAATGGCGGTTTGCTCGTCGCGCTCCAGGCCGATAAAGCCCACCGATACCGCCGGCAAAAAGTCCCGAAGGGAAAACAGCATCGCCAGTCCGGCTCGCAATACCGGCACGACAATAATTTCATCAGACAGGCGTTTGCCTGCAAACGGAGCCAGGGGAGTCTCAACGTTTTTATCTTTCAATTTGATATGTTTGGTGGCCTCCATCAGAAGCACTTTTGATACGATATCCCCGTGGCGACGAAATTCCTCCGTCGTCGTATCCTTATCGCGGATAATCGTCAGTGAGTGGGCAATAAGCGGATGCTCAACAACCGTAATATTTTTCATCTATTTCTTTGATGAATTACTAAAAAGAACAAAACCAGTAATTACCATGACAAGAATGGTAATAACAAGGAGTAGTGGATTGGCTTGTGTAAACATAGTTTTATTTCCTTTTCATTAAGAAAAAATATGCAGCAAGCGCAAATAGACTGCTCATAAGTGCCGCAAATAAATATGAGTTCGTAAAATTCCATTCAATCATCGATCCACCTCCCGTGCAAACGTGAGCGAAAGTCGAAGAAAAAAATATGACAGAATAAACCCAATGAGAAAAAAGAATAACCGCTCAAGCGGCAACACGCGAGCAAAAAACGGAGCAATGACTCCGCCACTAAACCATCCGGCCGCAAGTGTGCTGAAGTAATCGGCAATCGTATGGTATTGCGTGGGCGAGTATCTCGTCATTAACCTCATAATAGAAGTCTCTGCCACGCTTGTCAACAAAAGTTATTTCCGGCCTTTCTCTTCCAAATACTTCTTTCCATGGCCGACAGAAGTATTAATCGGCACACCTTTTTTACAAAGCTCGCAATCTACTGCATCTACCGCAGATGCAGGAAGCACACCAAGGGCAGAAAATGGACCGCCGACGACTTCGCTCGTTACGTTTTTTGGATCCCTATTAACCATCACACAAACCGCAACTACTTTGCCTCCTGCAGCTTTTACGCTATCAACTACTTTCCGTACCGACCCGCCGGTGGTCGTGAGGTCTTCTACTACCAGGACATTTTTTCCCCTCACATGTTTGTCATACCCCCGGGTAAAAATTTGATTTTTTTCAGGCGTTTTTTCCGTATACACGCCCATAATTTGCTTTCCTTTTAGAACCGACAAGTGATGTGCCGTCCACTGGGAAAGAATTATCCCGCCCAAGGCGGGCCCCGCAACTATATCGATATCCATATCTTTAAATTTCTCTGCAAAAAGCTGACCAATTTTTGAAGTTTCCTCTGTGTATGGATACACCGCATCTTTATTGATATACACGCTCCCGTGCTTACCGGAGGTATACACAAAATGATCATCCGTCATCACCGCCCCGACCTTTTTGAGAATTGCGATTACATCTTCCATATGAACCTCCTTATATAAATTTTTTATACTTTATCGACTATAATAGCATTCCTCTTCTTCCCTTTTCCCTCTGGAATAGATTTTTCTACCACCCAAACGACAAAAGGGTGGTGATTATCATATTCCCGGCCGAGCCTTTTTTCATTGGGAAGACCTCTGTTGTGTGCACCTCGTTTCCCAGAAGTTTTAAATGTCCTGCGTTGTACGGTACGTACCCTCAATCCGGCTTTTTTGAATGCTTTTTTGTATTCGTCCTCTGAATGATAACGGTTCGGCACTGTAAGGCCGGGTAATTTTCTCCAAATATTTTCACCTGAAATCAACTGTGATTCGTCTTTTATAAGTACAAGTTTCCTTTTTCTTCGGGCAAAGGTAGCCCTATGAACGTCTGTCAACGTGTTTAAGTTAGATTTAATAACTTCAGGATCAGTGCTGTCTCCTATTTTTTCCAAAGCTGCCTTAATATCACGAAGCACGTTTCTTTTGCCTCTTGTTCCTGTCGTAAATACTTCTCCAAATGAGGCTGGAGCAGTAACTATCGCCCTGCCACCATCCTTCAGAACCCGAGCAATTTCAGTAAAATGAGGCAAGAAACCAACTTGTCTTGAAGTACCATCTGCGCCCACCGACGACGTGAGAGGTAAGTTACATCCAACGTTAATGCTTAATGCAACATCAAATTGTCCCGATGGATATGGCAAACTTGCCCCGTCTGCCCGATAAATCTTGACCTTATTTGCTAATCCTTCTTTCTTTACTGCTTGCACCGCACCATTGGCCATTCCCATCTGAATATCTACACCATGTACTTCTTTGGCGCCATGCTGGGCAGCAAAAATTCCCCAAGGCGCATGACCCGTCCCAACATCAATGACTGATTTACCTTCAAGGTTTTGAAGGTGCCTCTGAAAGTACGGATCGAGGAAACGGGCCCCGTCAGGTCCATGGCGGGCTACCGCATACGCTTTCACGCCATCCCCATACTCTGTTCCTGCTTGAGTATGCCCCAAAACTGCTGCTGCTTCTGCTGTTCTCCCCATACATCAACGATATAAGTTTACTTCATTTCTTAATTTTTCAGTTTCCTCACGAGCTCTCACCGAAAAATCCTGTCCTGACGATACAAATATTATACCACGAGATGAGTTAATAATGGCATTTCGGCCGTTTTCGTCAACACCGGCTTTGACGGTTTTTTCGATATCTCCACCTTGCGCGCCGATACCGGGAATTAAGAAGGGTAAATCGTTTGCGATACGTCGTACAATCTCAAGTTCTTCGGGGTAGGTAGCGCCTACCACCAAACCGCAATTTCCGTTATAATTCCAGTCCTTCGCCACTTTTTCCGCCACACGTTGATACAGTTCGATAGCTTGATTCCCGGAATCGAGCTTCAAATCCTGAAATTCCCCCGCCCCAGGGTTAGAAGTTCGGCAAAGGATAATGCAGCCTTTGTCTTTGCGATCCAGGAAGGGTTTAAGTGCCTCTTTACCTAGATATGGATGGAGTGTGATGGCATCCGCGCCTAACCAGTCAAAAGCGTAGGTAACGTAGCCCTCATTCGTGCTGCCGATATCTGCCCGCTTGGCATCAAGAATAAGCACAATCTCCGGATGGCTTTGTCGAATGTAGTCGCATGTCATCTTTAACTCCGCAATGCCATCCACTCCTCTCGCCTCGTAAAACGCACTATTGGGCTTGTATGCGCATACTAGATCGTGTGTTGCATCGATAATTGCTTTATTAAACGTAAACTGCGGCGTCTTGTCCGACTGGAGGTGGGCGGGAATTTTGGAAATCTCACTATCCAACCCCACGCATACAAGCGAGTTTTGCTTTTGTATAATCCCATCGAGTTTTTGATAAAACGCCATAGATTATTTGAGTAACTTCTGAAGTATCTCAACAGATACATCAACTTCTTTTAGAATTTTCCGGAGAGTTCCATGAAACACGGGCTTTGGGTGAAGCGCGATACTCGTTGCTCTGCCATCCGGATGCTTCAACCTTGCGTGACTCCCGGTCTGGCGGTCAACAACAAACCCTTCTTTTTTCAAGGCCCGAACTAACTCTGCAGGCTTTACACTGCGTGGTATCTTCGTCATGCAAAAGAGAAGTTTTGATCTTTTGGAATGCGTACCTTAGTTGTCACGACAATTTCTTCCTCGCTATCTACCGGTAACGGCTGTTTTTCTTTAATCAAACACTGAAGGTGAAATTCAATAAGTTTTTTCATGTTTGTAATTGCTTCCTCAATCGTATCTCCACCGTCAGCTAATCCCAACGTCGGGCAATACGCAGCATACCCGGATTCTTTCGTTCCAGTGCGAGTATCCAGTTCAAGGATAATACGATAATTCAAAACATTTGTTTCCATATACTGCAATTGTAGACGATATACGCCTCTCGCGCAACCTCATCGCAATAAGGTTTCAATTTATCTTTCTATACTCTTCACAATCGCATCAAATTCTTTTTCCGTAAGCATCTTCTTTTCCAAAACGAGTTCACGAAGGGTTTTACCCGTCTTGATAGACTCTTTTACTATCGCGCTCACTGTATCATAGCCCAGGCGCGGCGTCAACAGCGTCGCATAGGCGGTTGACTCCTCCAAGTGTTTCCGGCAGTTTTCTTCATTTGCCTCAACGACGGCTATGCACTTGTTTGTAAATAATTCCGTCGCCTCACGAGTAATTTTGAGCGCGGTAATCAGAACATCTGCCACGACCGGCAACATATTCGCCAGTTCAAACTGCGCCGCACGTGCCGCCATGGTAACCGTCACCGAATAGCCGCTCACTAAATAATAAGTTTGGTTGACAACCTCGGGGATGACCGGATTGACTTTCCCGGGCATGATGGTCGAGCCCTTTTGCATTTCCGGTAGTTTCAGTTCTGCAAATCCGCCTTTAGGACCTGAGGCCATCATGCGGATATCGTTAGCTATTTTGGATATATCTACAAAATAAGCAACCAAGGCATGGCTAAGTGCTACAAAATCCGCCTGGCTTGAGGTTTGAGACATGAAATTTTCGGCTGGTTCAAGAGGTAACCCGGTGTTATTGGACAACTCCCCGTATATCACTTTTCGGTACGTTTCTGAGGCGTTGATACTATTACCAATAGCAGTCCCGCCCAAATTTAACTCCAGTAAATATGGCTCAATATCTTTTAGGTATCGAAGTTGCCGACCGACAATCGCCGCATAGGAGCCAAATTCATCACCGAGTGTCATGGGCACCGCATCCTGCAAATGGGTGCGGGCAAGTTTCACAATCGGTTGAAATTCTTTGGATTTCTTCTCGAGCGCCGCCTGCAACTTCTCCACCGCCGAAATAAGTTGACGAAGCAATCTAAGACTCGCAATTTTCAATGCCGAAGGATTCACGTCATTCGTGGACTGCGATTTGTTCACGTGGTCAAGGGGATGCACAGTTGTTGATAACCCCTTTTCGCTCAATAGCTCCGTTGCGCGGCCCGCTAACACCTCACAGACATTCATGTTGATGGACGTTCCCGCTCCACCTTGCAAAGCAGGTGTGACAAACTGGTCATCAAGCTTCTTGGACAAGATTTCCTCACCTGCCGCAACAATCGCTTCGCTTATTTCTTTTGAGATGCCCCTGTCGGCCAGGTTCGCAACAGCCGCCGCCTTTTTAATTTCCGCGATCGCATAAATAAGCTCAAGGTGAACATGGTGCACAGAAAATGGAAAGTTTGCAACAGATCGTTTGGTTTCTTCGCCGTAATAGACATTCATGATAGACCTCCTTTTACTAACCACTGTCCGTGTGATTTTCCGCTGATTCGACCGTGCTCGTACATAAGTTCTCCTCGCCGAAATGTCGCAACGGGCCTTCCAACAAGTTCCATGCCCTCATACGCCGACCACCCGCACTTGGTAAACAAATCTTCTTTACCCACCTTCCACGGGTTCTCCACATCAATAATAACAAAATCTGCATCGTTTCCAACCTTGACGCCTGATTTCTGTGGGTAACTAAAGAAGCTCGCGACATTTGTGGAGGCACATTTTGCCAAGGCAAGCAGACCTTCCTCAAGTGAATCGCGACCAAAGTGCTTAACCCACCCGGTGATAAATCCTGCTACCGTTTCCTGCAGTCCCGGCATTCCGCTTGCGGCTTCCCAGATATCTCCTTCTTTTTCGGACAACAGATGCGGTGTATGTTCCGAGCAAATGCCGTCAATACTTCCCGCACGAACCAATTCCCAAAGTTGCGCGTTGACTTCTGGACTGCGAAGTGCCGGACTTACTTTTATGCGCGTTCCTAAACGGTCGTAATCATCCGTTGTAAAAAAAAGCTGGTATCCCGTCACTTCACCTCCCGCCTTCACACCCTGCGCTCTGGCATAGTCAATCGCTTCAAATTCACCACGAGTTGATGCATGTAATATCCAGAGAGCTGTGCCATGCTTAATTGCTAAATCCACAGCAATCTTGCAGGCTTTCACAACCACTGATTCGTCTCGCGCTTCCGAGTATGCCAACAGATCAGTTCTTCCCTGTTTTTGAAACATTGCTTCCCGCTCCGAAACAAGTTCCTGATCTTCAGCGTGCGCAAGTATGGGAAAGCCTCGTCGGCCGGCAATTTCCCAAATTTTACTCTGATCTTCTCTTCTTGTCACCGTCGTTGGTGTTGTTTCGTGACCTGCCATAAATACTTTTGCACCGACGATTTCTTTCGGATTTACGCCTTCAAGTTCACCGATATCTTCTACAGATGTCCCGAAGTTAATGGCAAAATCGCAAAGCGAGTGTTCTTTGTACCGGGCAATTTGTTCATGGAGCAATTTAACGGTCGTAGTCGGAGGCTTCGTATTAGGCATGTCAAAAATTGTCGTAAATCCACCTGCCAACGCTGCCCTTGTACCGTGTTCAATATCTTCTTTGTGCGTAAGTCCCGGTTCCCGCAAGTGTCCGTGTGTCTCGATGAGGCCCGGTAGCACATAGCCTCCTTTTGCATCAAAATATTCGTGTCCTTTTGTTTTATTGACTTGTATTGCCTGTATTTTTCCGCCTTCAACCATCACTGTGCCGAAAATAATTCCTTCCGGCGTGATAAATTTTCCGTTTGTGATACCCTGGATCATATTCGTATTACGTACGTTTTACAGTCGGAACAATACGCGTCTGTATAGCGCTGTTATTCTTTGTAATGACAATGTTTTTTTCCCATTCCTTTTTCATTTGAGGAAAATCTTCACGATAATGTGCACCCCTGCTTTCGGTACGAGCGATAGCCGCAGTCGCAATAAGCCGCGCGACCGTTAGCATTTCAACGGTCTCCAGGCATCCCTGTAACTCAGGTATATTTCCGGCTTTCATTTCATCCACCCGACGGTCTAAGCCCGAAATATCTTGCAGTGCTTTTCCCATGTTTGCCCTCTTTCGCACAATCCCTACATTATTCCACATAGTTTCTTTTAAATCCCTACGAATGGCTTCAAATGATATACCATTTTTTCTCTTGTTCAGCGCACCAATACGATCAATTTCTGCATTGAGATCTTTTGTTGATACGGTTGACTGTGATGCGATTTTTGCAAATTTCGCGGCTCCCATACCCGCCCGCCTACCAAATACCTGCCCCTCCGCAAGTGAGTTCCCGCCGAGGCGATTGGCGCCATGCACGCTACAGGTCACCTCTCCTGCAGCAAAAAATCCATCGATCGGTGTGGCTCCCCACTTCAATATCTCTTCTTTTCCAAGCTCCCGAACGTCTAAATAGACGCCGCCGTGTTTGGTTCCTCTACCTTCCTTGATTTCGGTATAAATGGCACGAGCCACTTCATCTCGACCAGCCAACTCCATTCGTTCAGGTTGATATCGTTTCATAAACCGTTCGCCAATATTATTGATAAGCTTTCCTTTGTGACCGCGGACTTTTTCCGTAATCAGGCTCCCATGTACAGACTCCGGATATGCCATGCCCGTCGGGTGAAACTGAATAAATTCCATGTCCACGAGTGGTGCGCCCAAATCATACGCAAACGCATAGCCTTCTGCAGTATTACTTGGTTCATTAGAAGTTATTTTGTATAGTTGTCCGCCACCACCGGCTGCCAAAATAATCGCTTTTGTCTGAAAAAAAACCAATGCACTGGTTTTGAGGTCTATGGCCAGCGCGCCTTGTATCTGACCACTCTGGGCAAAAAGTTTTGTGACATAGTGATCAGCGATAAACGTAACTCCGCGCTTTTGCGTCTCGGCAACCAGTCCATGCATCATTTCCCGACCCGTATAGTCGCCGGCACAAAGGTTAAGCGGTGCGCTTTGCTTGCCTCCTGCCCATGTATAAAACGACCCATCCGGCAATCTATCAAAATTTACTCCATAAGAAACCAAATCATGTATGCGGTCTGGCATTTCTCGTGCAAAAATATCGATAAGTTTCTGGTTGCCGATATACCATCCGCCTTTAAGCGTATCCTGAAAATGCTGTTTGGGTGTCGCCGGCGCTTTGATTGCCACGTTAATACCGCCCATTGCCTTTTCCGTATGCGCGCGGCCGAAAGCTTCTTTGGAAATGATAGCAACGTTCAATTTTGATTTCGCCGCCTCAATGGCAGCGCGGAGTCCTGCCCCGCCGCCGCCCAAAATCAAGATATCTACCGATTTTACTTCTAAATTCTTCATTGTTGCTATACTTGCATCGATGCAAGTTGAGTAAAACTACGCCGCCTCTTTTTTCAAAATGAGTGAAAGTAGCGCCATGCGCACGTACATACCGTTGGGGATTTGGTGGGTAAGGTAGACTGCCCGCGGGTCGCTATCTACTTCTGTTGCTATTTCCCCAACCCGAGGGAAGGGATGCATGAGGATGGCCTCCTTATTTAAGCTTTTCATAGTATCGGAAGTAATAACATATGCGTGCTTGACCCGCTCATACACATCAAGATCCGTAAAGCGCTCTTTTTGTACCCGTGTCACGTAAAGGACATCCGTTGCTGCCAATACGTCGTCAAGTTTGTCCATCTGCGTAAGCGCAATACCTGCTTGTTTTGCTTTTTGCAGTCGATCGGCCGGCATGGCGAGAACTGACGGAGCTACCAAGTTAACTGCTTTCGGCCGGCACAGTGATAAAAGAGTTAGAAGCGAGTGCACAGTTCTTCCATTTTTTAAATCCCCTACTAAAGTTATCGTCAACCCATCAATCTTACCAAATCTATCCATGATGGTGAAAAAATCAAGAAGCGCCTGCGTTGGGTGCTCGCCCGGCCCGTCTCCTGCATTTATCACCGGCTTGTCTGTCGCATCTGCCGCAGTGAGCGCGGCGCCTACAATCGGATGGCGGATGACAATAATGTCGGAAAAACTCGCAAATGTTTTGACCGTATCGGGCAAACTCTCGCCTTTGGCAACGGAAGAATACACCACGCCATGCAGTGGAATTATGCCGCCTCCCAATCGTTGCATGGCGGCGATAAATGACCCGAATGTGCGGCTGGACGGCTCATAAAAGAGTGCCGTCATGATCTTGCCTTTCAGGGTATCGCTCGCGCCTTGCTTCACTACCATGTCCCGCATGGTTTTTGCTTTTGCAACAATACGGTCAATATCCGCTTTGGTAAACTGATCGGCAGATAAAATATCGGCTTGATACATACGTTATTTATACTCGTTCCATGAACGGATTTCCAGGTCTTCAATCGTATATGAAGCTATTGATTCCACAAACAAACGGGCGGTCTGGGCATTGGTAAAAATAGGAATTCCCAAATCAATCGACATACGGCGCATGAGATACCCGTCGCTTAATCCCTGAACAACCTCGCGTTTGGTATTATCGGTAAACCGCTCGGGGATAACGAGAGAAAAACCGATACGCCCCTCCCGCAGAAAATCTCTGTAGTTTGGATGCTTGCCATCATGCAGTTTTTCTACTTTTTTTGACGGCACACCGAATTCATCCAAAAACTCATGGGTCCCTTCGGTGGCATGCAACACATATCCCATATCCTGTAATTTCTTAGCTCCTGCCACAAACGTGCGTTTTGCAGCAATTCCCCCCAAACTTAAAAATACCGACCGCATTTGCGGATAGCGCATGCCGGTCGAAAGTATAGCCGTAAGATACGCTTCGTGGATATTCCGGCCAAACGCGGCAACTTCACCCGTTGAGCTCATCTCCACCCGCAACACCGGATCTGCCCCGCGTAACCGCTGAAAAGAAAATTGGGGAACTTTCACAGCAATATACTGCGTTGGCTTTCCTGGGTGGGGTTTCACCGATTTCCCCAGTGCTGCATCAGTCGCGAGATTAATAAAATTCTCCCGCATAGCCTTGCTGACAAACGGAAAACTGCGGGAAGCTCGCAGGTTGCATTCGATCACGTACGGCTTCCCGTCTACCAGGAGAAATTGGATATTAAATGGCCCGTTCACCCGTAAATTCTTTACAATGCGCTCTGCATCCACGAGCAGGGTATGTTGAACCCATCAAAATCACATTCCGTTGCACCCTGCAAAAATTTAGAAATAACAAGCGGATGCTTACTGATCTCTAAGTCAAGGTGCCTAAGGTATGTAGCGAGTTGTTCCTCGTTTTCTATAACCAACATCGCCTTACCGGAAAGCACAAATGAAGGCCGTATGAGCACCGGGAACCCGACACGTTTTGCCATTGCAAGCGATTCTGCAGGAGACTTTGCTTCGCCCCATGCGGGCTGACGTATTCCCAGATCGTCAAGTAGTTTGCTAAATGCATGCCGGTTTTCTGCCGCAACAATCGTTTTGGCATCAGAGCCCAGGATTGGAATTCCCAGTTTATCTAGTTTTGGTGCAAGATTGTTGGGAGTTTGTCCACCAACAGACAATATGAAAGGAGATCGCTCAAGATCATAAATATCCAGCACACGCTCAAGACTTAATTCCTCAAAATATAGGTAGTCGCTGTGATCGTAATCCGTCGATACGGTTTCGGGATTACAATTCACCATGATGCTTTTGATGCCATGATGCCTTAGTCTTGCAACGGTTGTTACCGCGCACCAGTCAAATTCCACTGAGGTACCAATCGAATAGGGACCGCTTCCCAGCACAATGATTTTATGCTCGCTTGTCGGCGTATGATCCGATTGTTTGGCGGCGTAAGTCATGTACAGATAGTTAGTTTTCGCGGGAAATTCTCCGGCCATGGTATCAATGCGCAACACCTGCGGCACGATCCCGAATTTCTTCCGTTTGCGGCGTACTTCATCTTCAGACATCTGCCGGACGACACTGATTTGTTTATCCGAAAATCCCTGTCGCTTGGCATCGGCAAGGACATCCTTTGAAAGATCGGACGCGGTCTTAAGTTTGTTGTATGTACCAACAATGCGCTTGATTGAATAGAGATACCATCGGTCAATGCCGGTGAGTTTAGCAATTTCATCTACGGTAATTCCTTTTGCCATGGCAGCACCAATCACAAACAACCGTCTCGGATCCGGTGTTTTGAGCCTGGCTCGGATCTGCCCCATGATTTGTTTCATTTCCCGCTCATCCACCACCCCCTCATATCCCTGTCCCGAAGCGCGTACTGCTTTTTGTATTGCTTCCTTGAATGTACGGGCAATCGCCATGACTTCACCCACGCTTTTCATTTCACTGCCGATGGTCAGATCCACATTAGTATACTTCTCCAAATCCCAGCGAGGAATCTTTACAACAATGTAATCAAGTGACGGCTCAAAGAAAGCAGAAGTGCTTTTTGTTACACTATTGCGCAAATCAGCCAATGTTTTGCCCAGCGCCAACTTTGCCGCAATATAGGCCAATGGATATCCGGTTGCCTTAGACGCCAAGGCGCTGGAGCGCGAAAGCCGTGCGTTGACTTCGATAATCCGCCAGTCGCCGCTTTTAGGGTGAAGGGCAAACTGAATATTACATTCACCCACAATACCAAGCTCGCGGATCGTACGAATGGAAATGTCACGAAGTTCAAAATATTCCCGGTCCGTCAGTGTCTGGGAAGGAGCCACCACAATGGACTCGCCCGTGTGTATACCAACGGGGTCAAAATTTTCCATGTTACACACCGTAATACAGTTGTCATCTTTGTCCCTTACTACCTCATACTCCACTTCTTTCCATCCATACAGACATTCCTCCAAAATTACCTGACTTCCCACACTAAATGCGCTGTTAAGAAGCGCTTTAAGGATTGTTGCGTTTTTGGCAATACCGCTCCCGGTCCCGCCGAGGGCAAATCCCGTTCGCAGCATAACCGGATATCCAAGCTGTTTGGCCAGCGTTAATCCTTCGCCGACAGATGTCACAACCTTGCCCTTGGCGGTTTTGAGTCCAATGCGGTGAAGTCGGGCACTAAATTTCTCCCGATCTTCGGTAGCTATAATAGCCGCGATGGGAGTACCAAGAATTACAACATTATGCCGTTTTAATACGCCCGTTTTATGTAGTTCAATACCGCAATTAAGCGCCGTTTGTCCCCCGAACGAAAGAAGTATACCGTCAGGCTTCTCCTTCGCAATCACTTTTGCGACAAACGGAGCAGTCACCGGCAGAAAATAGATTTTATCCGCATAGCCTTCCGACGTTTGAATGGTCGCAATGTTCGGATTGACCAAAATAATCTGTACGCCTTCCTCTTTGAGCGCTTTTATCGCCTGGGTTCCGGAATAATCAAACTCCCCAGCTTCACCTATTTTAAGCGCTCCGGATCCAAGTAAGAGTACTTTTTGTATTCGTTTCATTGTTCGAGTAATGAAAATATCCAATTTGTATCAAAGGGCCCTGGGTTTCCCTCCGGGTGAAACTGCGTGCTTGCGATCATTTTTTTCTTATGCCGTAATCCCTCATTCGTGTTGTCATTGAGATTGATAAACCATTCTTCATATTCCTTTGGGATAGTCTTTCTATCTACCGCATATCCGTGATTTTGACTGGTTATATACGCGCGGCCGGTGGCAACATCTTGGCATGGCTGATTGACGCCCCTGTGCCCGTACGGAAGCTTATACGTATCGGCGCCCACTGCCAGTGCAAGCAGTTGATGACCCAGACATACTCCCAGAAATGGTATATCGACATCTAAAATTTTACGGATGTGTTGAATGGTGATTTTGCAATCTTTCGGATCCCCCGGCCCGTTGGAACACACCACTCCATCTATTTCCTTCAGGTATGGCATAGGATCCATATCCCATGGGATTCGCCGTACACCAAAACCCCGTGCCAACAGCTCACGCAATATCCCATGCTTTACCCCGCAGTCTAAAAGAAGTACCCGTTTGCCATTGGGCTTCTTTGGCGCATATTCAGTCACATTCGGCAGGCTCACTTTTTGCACAAGATTTGCCACAGGCTCGCTATTCCATTCGAACCGTTTCGCGGGTGTAATAACCCCCCGTAAACATCCTTTCTCTCGGATTTTCTGCGTAAGCGCCCGCGTATCTACATGGGCGATGCCGGCAACACGATGGTCCCTTAACCATTCTGACAATGATTGAGCCATCTGATAATGCGATGGTGTTTCCACATCAGAAGACACAACTGCGCCCGCCACCCATATACGTTCGGATTCAAAGTTCGCCATCAAGTGCGGTGCAATTTTTTCAGGCGCTGGCACACCATAATTACCAATAAGCGGATAGGTAAATACCAGCAGTTGTCCGGCAAATGAGGGATCGGTGAGGCTTTGACAATACCCTGTCATTGCCGTGGAAAATACCACCTCTCCGCATGAAGCACCAACATACCCAAATGCTTCTCCTTCTATGATTTCCCCGTCTTCCAGGCAAAGGTAGGTTTTTGGCATAAAAAAAAGAGCCGTGCGGCTCTTACGTTATATTCTCCCAACGATTAATCTGAATACAAATGTTGTAAATCCTTCCTAAATAAAAGTCCCAGGTGTGTATCATAGGGCTCCTGGGATAGTAGTGTACCAACCTGACAGCATCCTGTCAACCTAGCGTCTAGTGCAATGACTGCAAGCAGTGTCAAGAAGGACGGTATTTCCGCTTTTTGAATACTCTTTCTTCCAAAAGTGAACGGCGCAGTATTGCCTGGGCCGCAGCCCGCTCTTGCCCTTTTACCCCTGTTTTAATAGCCTCTGCAGCCGCATCCCGTGCGCGTTTAATTTCTGCTTCATTCAGTTCATCCGCATGAAATGCACGCGAAACTAAAATTGAAACCTGGCCTTTGCCCACTTCCATAAATCCGCCGCCTATTGCCAGGAAATAGTCTTTCCCCGAAGACGCAATTTTTATCTCCCCTTCCACAAGCGAACTAAAAAGTGACGTATGGTGGGCAAGCACACCCACAGTCCCCCGCGGGGTCGGCACATTCACCGAATCGACTTCCTCGGAAAATACTCTTCGTTGAGGCGTGATTATTTCTAAAAGAAATTTGACCATACTGTCATTTTGTTTTTATTTATTGGTCGGATTGGTTCATTGGTCGGATTGGTCGGATTTTATTTCACCTCGTCTATGCCGCCGACCATGTAAAACGCCTGTTCCGGCTTAGTATCGTGCTTTCCTTCTAATATCTCTTTAAATCCGCGTATGGTTTCTTTTATGGGCACGTATTTGCCCGGCCGTGCGGTAAATGCTTCGGCAACTGCCATGGGCTGCGTAAAAAAGCGTTGGATTTTCCGTGCCCGCGCAACGGTTGATTTATCTTCATCGGACAACTCCTCCATACCTAAAATCGCAATAATGTCCTGCAGATCCTTGTATCGCTGCAATACCCGCTGTACGCCGCGGGCTACTTCATAATGCTGTGCCCCCACCACCCCGGGCTCGAGAATTCGGGAGTTGGAAGATAACGGATCTACTGCCGGATACAGCCCTTGCTCGGCAATGGCCCGCTCCAGAGATATACTGCTGTCCAAATGGGCAAATGTTGTCACAGGCGCCGGATCCGTATAATCATCGGCAGGTACGTATACTGCCTGGACAGAGGTAATAGAACCGTTTTTGGTGCTGGTAATGCGCTCCTGCAGTGCACCCATTTCGGATGCCAGCGTGGGCTGGTAGCCAACGGCAGAAGGAATCCGGCCCAAAAGTGCCGACGACGCGAAGTCTCGCGCCCGGTGGTTCATTCATTTGGCCGAAAACCATCGCGGTTTTTTCGATTACTCCCGATTCCTTCATTTCCCGCCACAAATCATTGCCTTCGCGGGAACGCTCGCCCACTCCGGCAAAGACCGATACTCCCCCGTGCACTTCTGCAACATTGTGAATAAGCTCCTGGATGAGCACTGTTTTCCCTACTCCGGCACCTCCGAAAATAGCAACTTTGCCGCCCTTTACAAACGGAGCGATAAGGTCTATCACTTTTACCCCTGTTTCCAACACTTCCATTGTCGTACTTTGCTTTACAAATTCCGGTGCCGGCCGGTGTATGGGATACATGGGCGTGGGCGTGGGTGTTGCTTTTCCGTCTACGGCTTCCCCGACTACGTTAAAAATCCTCCCTAACGTCTTTTTGCCCACCGGAACGGTAATAGGTTTTCCTGTGGCCGTCACTACCTGTCCGCGCTTCAGTCCGTCGGTCGGGCCCAAGGCAATAGCGCGCACTCGTGCATCGCCCATATGACTTGCCACTTCCAGAACCAGTTTTTTGGATTGGGTAAATTCGCTGTCGACCTCAAGCGCTTCATACAGAGCCGGAATTGACCCTTCGGAAAACTGCACATCTACCACCACACCGATCACCTGTACAATTGTTCCCATTGCTGCTTTATTTTTTTCTTTTTTTTCGTATTTTTGTTTTTTCATATTGTCTGTCGGAGCCAGATCCCGCTTCGCGGGAGATTATTCGGCTACTGCGAGCCGCGCCGTCACCATATCCGTAATTTCGTACGTTATCTTTTCCTGACGCGCTTTGTTGTACAACAGTGTTAATTCTTGGGTAAGCGACACTGCATTATCCGTCGCGTTTCTCATGGCAATCATACGACTTGAATGTTCACTGGCCTCGGCTTCAAGTACCGCGTCCCGAATTTGATTTTCCAGATAATGCGGCAAAAGCGCATCAAAGACTTCCGCTACATTGGGCTCGATCAAAAATTCATGAGACTCACTCTCTGGCGTTCCCTGCTCAATCGTAAGCGGGAGTATGGTCTTTTTCTTCGGCAACTGCTTGATAACCGAGACAAAATCATTATAAACCAGATCAACCGCATGATATTCTTTGGCGATAAAACTTCCGACAATCATATCGGTAAGCGCGGAAATTTTGGCTTCGATATTTGCAGTATCGGAAAAATCCGCTTTCAGCGTGGCGCCGGTCCGCACAAAAAATGCGGTGCCTTTTTTTCCTAAAGAAATATAATCAATATTGGCCATATCTCGATATTCCGACAGCAAAAAACGAAAAAGATTGGCATTGAGTCCGCCACACAAACCCTTATTACTTGACAATACCACCACAAGTCTCTTGCCCGCTCCTACATCCGGCCGCGCCAGTAGAGGGTGGTGCGCGGCATCTGCTTTTGCAGCCAACCGGATAACCATTTCATAAATTTTTTGCGCATATATTTTGCCGGAGACTGCAGCAGCCTGGGCTTTTCTCATTTTGGACGCGGCAACCATTTCCATTGCCTTGGTAATTTGAGCGATGTTTTGCGCTGATTTTATTCGCTGCCGGATCAACCGTATATTTGCCATATGTTATGAAAACGATTTTTTAAATTCTGCAATTCCTTTCGTCAATCCGGATTCAATATCCGGCGTCAGGGCCTTTTCTTTAGCAATCATCCCCAGCAATTTCTTATGGCTCCGGTCCAAAAATCCCAAAAATCCGCTTTCAAAACGACTGATATTGGCTACCGCTATATCATCAAGATGTCCAGTAGTGCCTGCCCATATAATGGCAATTTGTGCGGCTATTGACATAGGCATATATCTCCCTTGTTTCAAAAGCTCCATCATGCGTGCACCGCGGTCTATTTGTTTTTTGGTTGTTTCATCCACATCGGTGGAAAACTGGGCAAATGCCGCAAGCGCACGGTATTGGGCTAAATCCAGTTTTATGCTTCCCGCAACTTTTTTCATCGCCTTTATCTGCGCGGCGCCTCCCACACGCGATACCGAAATGCCTACGTTTATTGCCGGTCTCTGCCCTGCATTAAATAAATCAGATTCCAAAAACAGCTGGCCATCGGTGATGGAAATTACGTTGGTAGGAATGTACGCAGACATATCATTTGCCTGCGTTTCTATGATGGGAAGTGCCGTAATTGAGCCTCCTCCGTGAGATTCCTCCAGCCTGCATGCCCGCTCAAGCAGTCGACTGTGCAAATAAAATACATCCCCGGGATAGGCCTCACGACCGCTCGGGCGCTTGAGCGTGAGAGATATTTGGCGGTATGCCCAGGCATGCTTGGTGAGATCATCAAATACAATAAGTACGTCCCGGCCCCGATCCATAAAATATTCTGCAAGCGCCGTGCCTGCATACGGGGCTATATACTGGTACGATGCCGGATCACTAGCCGTTGCGGCCACGATAATCGTATGGTCAAGCGCTTTATGAATGGACAGTTCCGCAGCAACTTGGGCGATACGGGATGTTTTTTGGCCAATTGCAACATAGATGCACACCACGCCTTCTTCCCCGCCTGCATCGCTATGCGAAGCATTGCGGGCAGGTTTTTGATTGATGATCGTGTCAATGGCAATGGACGTTTTTCCGGTGTTGCGGTCGCCGATAATCAATTCCCGCTGGCCCCGACCTATCGGAATCATGGCATCTATTGCTTTAATTCCCGTCTGAAGCGGCGTCGTAACCGGCCGCCGCGCCACCACCCCGGGCGCTATTTTTTCCATCGGGTACAATTTTTTGGATAAAATTGCCCCTTTTCCATCCACTGGTTCCCCCAATGGATTTATGACACGCCCCAAAAATGCATCTCCTACCGGTACGGAAAGAAGCGCTCCCGTTGCACGCACTTCATCTCCCTCGGAAAGCTTTAGATAATCACCCAATATAATCGCACCCACACTATCTTCCTCTAAATTCATGGCAAAACCGGCAATGCCACCCCCAAACTCCAAACGCTCCAAATACGAAACCTGGGGAAGACCTGAAATTTTGGCAACTCCGTCAGACAACGACGTAACATAGCCCACACGCCGTGCTGCCACTCCCGGATCAAAATCTTCAATTTGTATGCCTCCCAAAAGCGCTGGATTGACCCGTATGTCCAAATGTACACTGTGCCCGATCAACCGGGCCAATACAGCATTTAATTGTTGCTTCTCGCCTAACGTTAAAGAAACCGGACTCTCTACTGTCGCCGTCCCTTCCTTATGCGCCTGACTCGTAACTTTGCGAAGCAATGCTTGTACTTTTGGCGCCGATGAACGTGTCTTACCGTCCTTTTTTAGATAGTCAACGACACCATCCACAAACCCGCGCGCGTCCTTGGTAAGCGGCTGCAGGCTCATGCTTCCAGACCCTCCAGCTCTTTCAGATGCTTTGCCAATATTTTATGTTTATCATCGGAAGTCATAACAGAGGAAAGAAGCCTTTTGGACATGAGCGTTGCCAATTCTATTGCAGATTTACGCACATCTTTTTCCATCTTTTCGCGGACAGTGTTCAGTTCGTTTTTTCCTTTTACGAGTATTTGCTCCGCTTCGTTTCTGGCAGCTTTTACAATAGCTGCTTCCTCTTCCTTGCCTTGCTTTCTGGCTTCTTCTATGATCTGTACCGCTTCTCTGCGTGCCTCATCTATTACTTTGTTTTTTTTCTCAAGCAATTTTTCCTCGTCAGCACGCAATTTATCCGTCAAACGCAGGCTTTCTTCGATTTCCCGCTTGCGTTTTTCCAGCATGGAAAGAATAGGCTTGTACAAAAGCTTAGACAACACCACTACAATAATCGCAAAATTGATAATTTGAGCCAACAACAAACTAGGCTCAATTCCTAATTTTTCCATACAATTCCTTAGACAAATTTAATAATGAGCCCGGCCACGAGCGCATAGATAGCAATAGCCTCCGCGAATGCCACACCCAAAATCATGCTCGTCCGGATATCACCTGCCGCTTCCGGATTTCTTCCGATTGCCTCAAGTGCTTTAGCCGTTAAAATTCCAATGGCCAATGCTGGCATGCTTCCGCCGATAGCAATGGTTAAACCGGTCATAATTAACTTAACAGATGCTTCTTCCATACTCACCTCCTTTCGCTAGAAACACTTATCAAATCTTATGAGATTAGTGTTTCTTGCGTCCGCCTAGGTCCGCTCTTTGCGCCGCGCTACGAATAGTAGGTAAGGCGCAAAGTAAGGACTGGAGGACGCTTTGTTGTTTCATTATACAGTAAAAATATTTCTTCTGTCGGTACGTAACCGTGATGTATCTAATGCTCTTCCCCATGCGATACCGCCACGTTTAAAAATACCGCCGTAAGCATAGAAAAAACGAGTGCCTGGATAAATCCAACAAAAAGTTCCAGCATGAGAAATGGCAACGGCACGACAAACGGCATAAGAAACGCCATAACGGCCAAAAGCACCTCGCCGGCAAAAATATTACCAAAAAGCCGGAATGCAAATGAAATGACTTTTGAAACCTCTGAAATCAACTCCAACATACCCAAGAAAAAATATATCGGGCTGGAAAAATTAAGAAACCGCGAACTATAATGGTGTCCAACGGTCTTAAATCCAAAATATTGGATGGCCAAAACCGAAACGAGGGCAAGGGCAAGCGTGGTATTGAGATCCGCCGTTGCTCCGCGCAGTAGCGGGGTAAATTCCTCCCCATGCTCTCCATGGAAAAAGCCGATAGTGCCCACGCCGGGCAACAGTCCCACCCAATTGGCAATAATGATAAAAAGGAAAAGCGATGCCAAAAGCGGAAAAAATTCAGTTATGTGTTTGCCGGTTACGGTTTTAAAAAAATCATACAGTCCGCCGACGATCATCTCTGCGATCGATTGTCCGTGCGACGGAACCATTGTCAGTTTTCGTGTTGCCAGATACGCAAGCACCACGATACCTCCCATCACCAGCCAGGTGGTCAGAAGTGCATTAGTGATCGGAAACCCAAAGAATTCCCAAAGTTTTTCTGCTGCAAGTGAAATATGTGGCATACAATTATTTCTCCATTACGTCCTTTAACGCCCGAATAAATGCCATCATGCCCAATGCTGTGCCGATCATAAGCAACGAGAGGGTCGCTTTAGGATATATAGACCATTTTTCATCTATATACTGCCCCAGAAGCGCCCCTCCGACGATTGGCACTGCAATGACAAAACCAATGTGTCCAACCAGTCCCAAATAATAATACCAGGGGGATGCGTACCCCTTTTTCGTCTTTTTTACTCTGCTGTCCAGGCGAACCCGCTTGCCCTCTTCTTCAAATGTCAAATTAAATTGGTTTAATGTATTATCCATACCTATTGTAAGAAATAACTATCCCCTTCGTCAACACCCCCCCGCCTGTGGCGGGGGTTAACTCTCTATCTTTACCACATCATCTACCAATAAAATAATCCGGTCTTCTTTTTGGTCTACTTTCCCGCTTGCACGCACCACAGTATCGGCAGACCAAAGCTCC
>Ga0075709_118_pt1 | contig 21920 bp, 30 predicted proteins | sample RifGroA2_FD_67740 | JGI IMG/M metagenome (GOLD analysis project Ga0075709, IMG submission 67740) | Microgenomates (Gottesmanbacteria) bacterium GW2011_GWA2_47_9 | reverse complement strand
AGAAGCGTTTGCCGAAATGCCAATTTATGGGGATCCAAAAAAAATTATGGAGGATCCGGAAGTTCCAGGCAATTATGTGGTCAAAATGGAAGGCATCACACAATACATTGCATTTGATACCGAAGTGATCTCCGGATTGACTCCAGACGAAATCAAAATTACTGCTAAAAAGCGAATTGATGAAAATGACCTTGGCCGATTTCCCGCAGCGGGCGTGATCTATAGTCAAAAAAACGGTGATGGTTGGCGTATCACACCGGTTGTGTTTGTCCCCGGGGCAAGTGACGAAGGCACCTTGTTTCTGGAAACTGCATGCGGGAGCGGTACGACGGCGCTAGGTATGGTATTGGCTATGCAACAAGGCGCATCAATTAAAGACGTTCCCATCATGCAGCCTTCAGGACTAGCAATAGCCGTAAGCGTAGAGTTTGACGGCCAATCGTTTCAACAAGCGCAGATCAGCGGGCCGCTGGAAATTGTTGTCCCTATGGCGCTTCTGCGTCTTCCCCTCTCAACGGGTAAGGAGGAAATATGAAGAAAGAATGGAAATGCGGCGACTGGGAATGCGGTGATGCGAAATATATCCCTGAATATGCAGGGCGTAGATTTGAGTGGGCGGACATAGATCCTGCATTCTATATCAAAATGGATTGGGATCAATATATAAAAACCCAAGAATCCCAATTGTTTGAAAAAGACCCACTTTACGGATCAGCAGAACTCCTTCAGCGGGGCGGATCTTACGTGCTTACGCAGGAAACCGAAAGAATGCTAAAGCGAATTTCACCGGTAAACTCTGATCCGATTCGCCTTGATCCTAGAGTCATTACCACTTTTGATCAAGCAATCGCACAGGCGGTCGCATCGGTTTTTTTGCCAAAAACTGTCCTTGTGGTAAAAGAAGAACCATTTTACGCTTTGCTTGCGCGACAAGCATGGATGGCCATCCGACAAAGCACGTGGCTTAAAGCAGAAGTCATCAATGTTGACCGGTTTATCCTACCCCAATATGGCAATGTAGGCGTAGATTATTCCGAACTAAGTATTGGGAGAGTCATTACAGATAGCGGTGAACCCTTAGTTGCCCGTCCGGCAGATCCACCGCTTCAAGTTCAGCTGGCCCGCATAGCCCAACGGATAAAAATGAAAGGTATCAACAACATCATTATTGTCGATGATGGATTTTCTTCTCTGGAAGCTCTTGAGCCGTATAAAAATATCGCGGATCAAATGGGATGGAACATCGTTGGTTTTACGGTCGGGGTGTGCCCAATAGAAAAAGGTGAGTGGGCCAAAACTAAGGAATTGGCAGAAAAGATTAGTGGCAACCCTGTAAGTTTTGTTCTACCAGTGTCTGATATCGTCGACTGGACGTGCCAGCGCGACTTCAGCATCTTTGGCGGAAAAATGGTCGAAAGTTCTAGCTATCCGCTTTCGGCTCCCTACTTCTTCCCGTTTAGTGACGGCGCAAGCGGCAGCATACCAAAAGAACAATTGCTGGCGTTTAGTAAACCAGTACTCCAAGCAAACGCGTTACTTATCGCGGCACTTAATACTACTCGTAGTAGACCCTTGGCGTTTGCCGATGCGCTGGCTGCGGGATACGGCATACCCACAAGTCTCTTGGGTGCAATCCGAACACCAGAACCCAATGAGCAAATCGGACAATTTCTGGAAGAGGCTATACAAACCCTATGATAGCAACGGAAACACTTCCTGGACTTTACAGGCAAACAAAGCCAGAGCGGCTCGACCGAATCGAGATACCCTTAGGATGGGTGCGATCGGTCGAGTTTCTCCGGCCATTTGCGTCAAATCTCACTATGCTTCTGGGTACCTCCGGAACCGGAAGAGATACGCTGCTTGATGCCATAAGAGCTCTGGACCCAGCATACGATCGGGTAATGCGAACAACCACGCGTCCATACAGAAACCCCGATGAAGATGCTCGCATCATATCTATAGATGAAAATAAATTTATGCAAGGAGTACTAGCCAATCGCATCGTTTGTCCCTTTCTCTACCCTGCCAACGCCCAACGGTATGGCATACCTATAGAAGAATTATCAAAACTTCAAAAGGGCACTGTTCTTTTGGAAGGAACATCAGAACTCATTCCGTTAAAAACGCTTTTGCCCCAAGCGTGGCTTTTTGTGATTGTACCCGAAAGTCTTGCTCAACTCCGGTCGCAACTCAACGGTCGTGACGGCACACAAAATCCAGAGACAAAAGGACGCATCCGGCAAGCAACGCGCGAGCTAACCATTCTTTTATCGCGCTTGCCAAGTTTAGTAAGCGATCGCATAGTCGATGGCGTTATCATCAACTCCCCGCCGATAGAGACAGCCGCAGCGCAAGCGCTCCAACAAATTCAAGGTCAAACAAAACAGACGTCGATCCCCTCACAACTCGCAGAAGATATAAAAAGTTATTTATCTTTATGGAGATCTTCATGAAAAAAATTCCTCTGTATATCGACACAGACATGGGAGTCGATGACATTGTGGCTATCTGCATGATCGTCGCAAGCAATCAGTATGTGCTCAAGGGTATAAGCGTTGTCAACGGTGTAAGTTCTGTTGCCCGAGGAATAAACAATCTTAATAGGATACTAACGTGGTTAAAAGTCTCATGCCCAATCTATGTTGGTTTTGACCAAAAAGCGCAAGGCTCATCTGTTCAATTTCCGCCTCTGGATCGCAAACGCGCAAATACTCTTGCACTGTTGCCCAACATTCCACTCCCCGATTTTGGCAATAATCCCGTGGTGCCATTATCATTACTGTCTCGGCGTCTTTCACAAGAATCTCAACCCATCACGTATTTCTGCATTGGCCCGCTTTCAAATATGCCCAGCATCCTGACTGCCGCTAAGACAAAAATTAAAGATATATACATCATGGGTGGTACGATAAATGCCCGAGGCATCGTACCCCCAAAATACAAAACGGAATATAACATCCGACTGGACCCCAAAGCAGCAAATGCTGTCTTCCGTTCAAACATTCCCATAACACTTATTCCTCTTGACGCTACTCAATATGTTCCAACAAAAATTACCGACGTTCAAGGAAAAGAAAAAACGCGTCTTGCCCAGTTCTATAAGGCCCTGCGCGCGACGAATCCTAAAAGTCCAACCGGCAATATCATCAAAAGCGTGCTTTTAAACAATCAACGGGATTTTAGCTATTTCTACGATCCATTGGCAGCCGCAGTCATGATACAACCAGCTCTGATAAAACAAGCAAGTCGTACCACTGTCCAAGTGTCAACAAACCCCAAAACATGCGGGAAACTTGTCAATAATCCTATGCAAGAATCTCGCATTCAGGCAATCACCAAAGTAGACGCTGATCTGTTTTTCAAACTCATGATACAATTGGTGCAACAATGAAAATTCTAGCAAGTCTTGACGCGCTCCTCATCACCAATCAAACGAACATCCGGTATCTCACCGGATTTGTTGGGGTGGATGCGAGGGAGCGGGAGGCATATCTTTTGCTTGCTTCAAATCAATGTTATCTATTTACTAATTCGCTATATCGCGAGCAAGCAAAAAATGCTAAATGCACAATGCCAAATGCTACATTGACATTTGTTGAAATTTCCAGGGAAAATCCGATTGGGAAGGAATTGAAGCGAGTGTTGCAGAAGACTGTCTTTGTACAAAGACAGTCTTCAAGTAAGGCGCTCCTTGAGCTTGAGGAGGCCGACCTCACCGTTGCAGAATATACCAAGCTCAAAAAGGAACTGAAAGGCGTCAAACTTATCCCAACGCAAAACCGCATTGAGGAGTTGCGGATGATCAAGCGAACGGATGAAATTGAAAATATTCGGGCTGCAGCCAAACTTACTGATGCATGTTTCACCTTCATTTTGTCAAAGCTAACCCCAGGGGTTGAGGAGGGAGAAATCGCCTGGGAAATTGAATCCTTTTTCCGAAAACGCGGCGCCACTCTCGCCTTCTCCCCTATTGTTGCGTTTGGCAAAAATTCCAGCCAGCCGCACTACTCACCGTCAAATAGTAGGTCCTTCGACTTCGCTCAGGACAAACAAAGCGGAATATTACAGAAACAAGACGTAGCTTTGTTTGACTTCGGCGCGCGCGTCAATGGCTACTGCAGCGATATGACGCGGGTGGTGTTTATCGGCAAGCCGAAAGACGAATGGCGCCGCACATACCAAACGGTTCTGGAAGCACAACAAGCAGCACTCGAATATCTCCAGGCACAAGGGCGGGCCTTGAGCTCACAGCTTTCCGGAGGCAAGGCAGACAGAATCGCGCGGGCAGTAATCCAAAAAGCTGGCCTTCCGCCCTATCCCCACTCTCTCGGCCATGCCGTAGGACTCGATATCCACGAAGCGCCACGGTTAACGGTAAAGAAAAATCAAATACTCAAACCCAACATGGTCGTCACCGTCGAGCCGGGCGTTTATGTCGAAGGACAGTATGGCATTCGCATTGAGGATTTGATACTCTTGAAAAAAGACAGCATCGAGGTACTTTCAAAAAGTCCAAAAGAATTAATCATTCTTTAATTTTCAAAATAGTACATATATTAACATGTTAACACGTTAATATACACAAACAACATGAATACAAAACTTGAATGGATACTATTAATTACTGACCAGTACACAGCCATGACAATGTTTTATAAAGAAACGCTCGGCTTCCCCATTGCGCGCGATGTGCCGGAGGAAGAGTTTACCCAATTTAAACTTAAAAACTGCAATCTCGCCATCTACGGAAAGCGGTTTGTCGAAAAACTACTTGGGAAAGAACGCATCGGCACTCCTGGTGGGGCGATCTACAGTTTTGGCGAGTCAGACAGTATCGATCTGCAGTATCAACAATTGCGCGATAAAGGTGTACAATTTATCAAAGAACCAGAAACGCAGCCGTGGGGTCAACGGACCGCCTACTTCACTGATCCTGATGGCAATATATGGGAAATACAACAGTGGATAAAAAAACCAATATGATCAAACCACAAACACTTAAGGGTTTCCGGGACTTTTTGCCGAAAGATGCCAAAAAACGCCAGTTTGTGATTGGTAAAATCCGCGAGGTATTTGAATGTTTTGGGTTTGACCCACTGGAAACTCCGGCGCTTGAATATGCAGAAACGCTTCTTGGCAAATACGGCAACGAGGCGGACAAACTTCTGTATCTGTTTAAGGATAACGGCGACAGGAACGTCGGTCTGCGCTATGACCAAACTGTTCCCCTTTCCCGCGTGGTTGCACAATATCAACAACAACTCCCGTTACCATTTAAACGCTATCAGATCCAACCGGTTTGGCGCGCGGAAAATACGCAAAAAGGCCGCTTTCGTGAATTTTTGCAGTGCGATATCGATACCGTTGGCACCGACTCACCCCTCGCCGATGCGGAAACTATCGATTGCACCCTTACCACGTTTCGAACCCTTGGATTTAGCAATACGACCATGCTTCTAAACGACCGTACGCTTTTTGATACACAGAACCTGACGAAACAACAAATTATCATTTTGGATAAACTGGACAAAATCGGCAAAGATGAAGTCATAAAACAACTTATTGCCGCAGGGCGCAGTGATGCAGAAAATCTTATGGAAGTACTTGCAGCAGCCAAACCCACTGACCGACTCTCACAAGTAATCGAAACGCTCAAAAATCAAGGATATAAACAAGAAGTAGATTTTCGCTTCGCGCCGTTTCTTGCACGGGGACTTGATTACTATACCTCAACCATTTTTGAACTCACCATTGCCGGATACGGGAGCGGCTCACTAGCCGGTGGCGGCAGGTACGATAAACTCATCGGGCAATTTTCCGGCCGAGATGTGCCAGCGGTTGGCATAGCATTCGGCTTTGACCGCATGATTGAAGCAATGGAGGAACATAATCTTTTGCCAACGGAAGATACTGTTACGCAAGTACTGGTAGGCGTATTTTCCCAAGAAACGCTTGCTGCTTCTCTTGCTACTGCCTCTAGCCTTCGATCAAAAGCAATAAATACAGAAGTGTTTTTGGAAAATGGTGCAAAACTGGACAAGCAACTCAAATACGCCGACCGCAAGGGCATCCCCTTTGTCATCATCCAGGGTCCGGAAGAAGTCGCCAAGGGTGTCGTAAAACTTAAAGATATGAAAAATCAATCGCAGGAAGAATTAACCGTTAATCAGGTGGTTGCAAAACTTCTCTCTTCATGAATGCCCATCGTCTCTCTGCCTATCTCATGCTTCTTGCCGTTTCGGTCATCTGGGGGGTGGCCGGGCCGGTGATCAAATTTACACTTGGCGAGTTTCCGCCGCTAATTTTCCTTTCCTACCGATTTGCTATAAGCTCCGTGATTGCTTTGGTATATTTTTCCACCACAAACAACCGTCTTCCCACTAAATCAAAGGACGTAAGTCTAGTCGCGCTCTATAGTTTATTGGCTGTTTCCATAGGATTAGGGCTTCTGTTTTTCGGATTTGACAAAACCACATCGCTCACCGGAAGCTTACTCACTGCTATGTCGCCGATTGCCATAGTTGCGGCAGGAGCACTTTTTCTCAGAGACCACGTTACCGGCCGGGAAAAAATCGGCATCACCCTAGCATTTGTTGGCACGCTCATTACGGTAGTAGCGCCGCTATTTAACGGCCATGCGGGGGATTTTTTGGGATCGATAGAAGGCAACGGCCTTATCGTCGCTTCCATCCTTGTGGATACAATCGCCACGCTTTTGGTAAAAGTCATCATGCGTAGCCGGATTTCGGCCGAAACGCTTACCCATGTATCGTTTGTCGTTGGATTTCTTACGATCGTCCCGTTGGGACTTTTCTTTCATTCATGGAAAACCATTATCGCAACGGTCACTAACGCCTCGCTCCTTTCACACGCCGGCGTGTGGTACATGGCAATTGTCTCCGGCACGCTGGCGTATACGTTACGGAACAAAGCAGTCAAAACCATAGAGGTATCGGAAGCATCGATATTCTCGTATCTCTACCCTTTGTGGGCAGCACCGCTGGCGGTTCTTTGGTTGGGCGAGAGTATCACCCTCCCCTTCCTCATCGGCGCCGGGGTGATCGCCGTGGGCGTGGGCGTTGCCGAGTGGAAAAAACGCAGCAAACGTGGTAAAATACGTTTATGAGAGCCAATATCCACCCCCAATGGTATGACGATGCTAAAGTAAGCTGCGCATGCGGCAATACCTTTACCGTGGGCGCCACCAAGCCGGAACTTCGCGTGGAAATCTGTAGTCACTGCCACCCGTTTTTTACCGGTGAAATGAAGTTTGTCGATACACTGGGCCGCGTGGAGCGCTTCCAGCAAAAACAAAAAGCTGCCGTGGTCACCGCCGCAGTACTTGCCGAGAAAAAAAAGAAAAAGAAAGAACGCGAAGCCTCTCTTCGATCCCCCAAGTCCCTGAAGGACATGTTGATGGGATTAAAGTAATGAATTCAGACATCGCAATCATGGAATTCCGACCGGGTCCGGGAGGCGAAGAAGCGCGCATCTGGGCAAGCGATCTTATGCGCATGTATACGCGCTACGGCAATATCCTGGGATGGAAAGTGGAACAGGCAAGCGAAAATACCATCCGCGTTCGGGGTCCACAGGCGTTTACAATACTCCAATATGAAGCCGGAACCCACCGCGTCCAGCGGATTCCGGAAACTGAACGCCACGGCCGCATCCATACTTCAACGGCAACCGTCGCGGTATTGCCTGAAATTCCCGAAACGGAGGTCGTCATACGTCCGGAAGATATTGAATGGGATTTTTTCCGAAGCGGCGGCGCGGGAGGACAAAACGTCAACAAAGTCAGCTCTGCCGCGCGCATCCGGCACAAGCCGACGGGCATCGTGGTCTCTTGCCAGGTAGAACGGGACCAGTACCAAAACCGCCAAGTGGCGCTCTCTATGCTGCGTGCCAAACTCTGGGAACAGCAAGAGGTCAAAGCAGCAGCTGCAGTAGGCGCTGCCCGAAGCGTCATCGGCCGCGGCATGCGGGCGGAAAAAATCCGCACGTATAACTTCCCCCAAAACCGCGTGACCGACCACCGGATCAACAAAAGCTGGCATAATTTGGAAAATATTATCGAAGGAAAATTGCAAAAAGTGACAGAATCTCTCCTTAACACGTCAGTATAAATAATGAATGCTTCTGTCATCCTGAGCACTTCGACTTCGCTCAGTGTAAACTCCGTCGAAGGATCCCCTGAATAGTTATTCGTCTCCCTGATTTCCAAGCGTCGCCGTAAGCACCATTTCTTTTGTGTCGCGCCAGATAGCGAGTTTGGCCGTGTCCCCTACTTTCTTTTTTCCGATGATTTTGGCTAGCTCTGCATTGTCCCCTGTTAGCCGCACGTCATCTATTTTTGTAATAATATCTTCCACCTGGAGTCCTGCTTTTTCGGCAGGGCTATCTGCCACTACTTCGATGATGTACGCCCCTTCCGGTACATCGTTAAGGATTGCCAAATCTTTGGAGATGGTTTTGTACCGTACGCCCAAAAACGGCCGGTTAAACTGCCCCGTGGCGTTAAAGTTGGCAAGCGAATCTTTAATGACGTTAATGGGAATGGCAAACCCGATATTTTGTCCGTCACCTGCCACTGCTACATTTACGCCAATCACCTGGCCGGCGCTATTTAAAATCGGCCCACCGGAGTTGCCGGGGTTTATCGCCGCGTCAGTCTGAATCACATTGTCCAGCCGCTCCACGTAGCCTTCAAACGGGCTACCGGCTGTGATCCCGCGGCCTACACCGGAGATGACACCCGTCGTTACCGTATGCCGGAATTCCCCCAGTGCCGTACCGATGGCAATTGCCAGTTGTCCGACTTTTATGTTATTGCTGTCGCCAAGCTCGACGGTAGGCAAACCCACTGCCTCAATTTTTAGGATTGCCAGGTCATTCGTCGGGTCGCGGTAAATTTTTACGACATCATACGTTTTATCATCTTTGGTAATCACCCGGTATTTGGCATCTGGATCTCCCACCACATGCTTGTTGGTCACGATAAGACCGTCTGCTCCCACCACAAATCCGCTGCCGATGTCCTGTTCTAAATCTTCTGTCGTTCCTGGGCGCCTTCGAAACGGTGCAAACGGATCAAACGGATCGATTTCTAGCATATCTCCCAGCCGCCGCGTCTTGGTTATGCCCACCGTTACTACCGCCGGAGACACACGATCCACCACGTCGATAATGACGGACTCTTCCACCGTCACCCGTACGCGTTCGATGCCGGGTCCGCCAGCTGGCGGATTGAATTGTTGTTGGCTAATATTTGGAAGCTTTATATACCGCTCAAGAAACTTCCAGTTGAGCCCAAACACGCCGGAACTCACCACTCCACCAATCAAAAGAAGTGTTGCCGCAATCCAAACAAATATCTTTTGAGCTTTCATAGACTTATTCTAAATTTTTAATTTCAAATTTTCAATTTTTATTCAACAGCAGCTCTACTGCTTTTGCAAGTTGAGCGTCAGCTGTGGCATTGGCCACATCTTCCCACGTTACTTCCACATCCGGCTTCACGCCGGTTTTATGGATCGAATCGCCTTTCGGCAGCAGCCATTTACCGGTCGTAATATGGAGCCCCGCGCCTTGGGACAAATCAAACGGTGTCTGCACCGATCCTTTGCCAAACGATATCTCGCCCACTACCGTTGCCCGTTTAAAGTCTCGAAGCGCACCGGCTACTATTTCCGCCGCCGACGCGCTGCCTTTATTGATAAGGACAATAACCGGAATATCCAAAAGCCTCCCGCGCCGGACCACCGGATATTCCTCTTTCGTGCCGTCGCTGTTGACCTGCGACACCACGGTGCCCTTCTCGAGAAATTCGCTGGCAATAAACACCGCGCCTTCCAAATACCCGCCGGGATTGTTGCGCAGGTCAAAAATCATACCTTTTAACTTTCCGTTGGCGCGCTGGGCCGCGAGCATATCGCTTACCGCATTCTCCCATTCGCCGTTGGTACGGTCCCCGAAGCGGGAAAGCCGAAGATACGCCACTTTTGCATCTTTTTGGCTCATTGTTGCAAACTCCGCAAGTCCGGAAATCTCCGTAATCTCACTCACTTTTTTCACCCATGTATCCACTGATGCCACCACTATCGTATCCCGCACCACAGTCACGTCGACCGGCTTGTCGCCCCCTTCATGATAAATCTGAAGTTTTACCGATGTGCCTTTGGCGCCGCGGATTTTCGTAACGGCTTGCTGCACGTTCCATCCGGCGGTATCCTCATCGTTGACTTGCAAAATAAGGTCCCCCGCCCGGATCCCTGCTTTTTCCGCGGGATTATCTTTGAGCGGTGCCACTACCATAACACGCCCTTCTTTCATGCCGAGCTGCGCCCCAATGCCTTCAAACGCACCGCCTAAATCTTCTTTAAAGTCCTTGTTTTCTTTTGGCGGCAAAAAGCTTGTATAGGGGTCACCCAGAGAATTGACCATGCCTGATACGGCGCCCCATACCATTTTTTGACTGTCGATACTTGCGCGATCTATGTAGTAGCGCAGCAGCCTCTGCCACACATCCCAAAAAATTGCAAAATCCACGTTTGCCGTGGGAGGTGTCTCTTGATTTATAACCACTCGCTTGTCAGGGCTTAAGCCCACCCGCGTACGGGTCTCGCCCAGTCGGTAGCCAATGCCTCCCGTCAAAACCAAGAAAGCAAGAATGAGGATGACGTTGCGGATTTTAGAAAATGGCAGGGTCTTCATGAATTTACGCTCGTACCACAAATGGTAACAACGCGACATGCCGTGCATGTTTTATGGCGCGGGTCACCACTCTCTGGTGTTTGCTGCAAATGCCGGTCCGTGCGCGCGATAGAATTTTGCCGCGGTCAGTCACGAATTTATTCAGTATGGCGACATCTTTATAATCCGGCAAGGTTTTGGTGGCACAAAAACCACAATTTTTGGCAACCGGCCGCTCTCGTTTTTGATATCGACTACTTCGTTTCATCATAATTAAAATGGTATATCATCCGGATTCACGTCTTCTGATCCGGTTTTTTCATCTTTTACAGGCGCTACAGAATCTTCGTTTTTCTTTTTTGTTTTTGTATACGTCGGCTGTGCCATCGTATGGGCCGCAGACGACGAATCCGAACTCTCACCTTCTGAAACTGGCGGAGCGCCTTCGCCCTCCCCTGTGGCAACTCCCGGCCGGCGCGAATCCAAAATGATCATATCTTCGATCACTACTTCCGTCGTACTTCTCTGCGCACCATCTTGTGCTTGCCAGGTATTTGTGCGCAGCCTGCCTTCCACATAAATTTTTCTTCCCTTTATAAGCAGTTGGCTGCACAGTTCTGCCAGCTTGTTCCATGCCACGACGCGGTGAAATTCCGTTTCTTCTTTTTTCTCGCCGCTCTCGGTCGTCCAGTAACGGTTCGTGGCAAGCCCGATAGTACACACGGCCGCCCCCGTCGGCGTATACCGAAGCTCCGGATCCCGCGTTAAGTTGCCAATCAACATGACCTTATTTAAGCTTCTGGATGCCATATTATTTTGCCGTTAACAAATACCGCAACACCTCGCTACCCATCTTTGCGCGCTTTTCCATTTCAGAAACGCGCAACCGGTCGCTTGCTAAAGTTGCCAACACATATACGCCTTCTTCTTGTTTTCGTATCGGGTATGCTAGATATTTTTTGCCCAAGGCGGTTACCTGGGATACCGTGGCCTCGTCGCCAACGAGTTTTTTTACAGCCTCTTCCAGCTTTTTCGTATCTTTTTCGTCTACCGTTGCCACAAACACGACCATGAGTTCATACTGCCGCATAATGTTTTTAATAATACCACGATGAGGCTAAAATCTCAACCAGTAATGTTTCATTTGGATCTATGGAATAGTATGTCAAATAATCCTTTCCCTTTTACTTTTCGCGGCGCTTCAGCGTACAACATAGCAAAAGTATCATTTAGTTGCAGACAATCTGTCTGGCCAACGACGTTTTCACTAAATACAATATGCACCTTTTTATGAGCATGATTTCTGAAATCTTTTAAGTAGCCCTCTAAAATCGATGGAAACCCCTGAATAACCACAGTTACAGACCCATCAAGTTCATTTCGCGCAAACCCTTTTACCCCCCATCTGAATGCAACAAGGGCATAATTTATCGTAGAAACTTGATCGATGGGAATGTAAGGAAGGCCATCCAAAAGTACTTGCGGTCCACGACTCAACCCTATCTCAAGTGCCATCATTGCGCTCGATGCATCATTGATCGCATCTTTTGCTTCGGGAAGCAATGCTGCTAATGTATCAACTGCATCACCTGGAAATTTTTGACGCACTGCTTCGCTAACAACTATCCGGTATAATCCTTCTTGGATTAAGTGGTCCTGCCAACTTTCCCCGGGTGGCGGAACCGCTATATGTTTTAAAGCATCTGCAATATAAGAACCATTATCTGTTTGTATCGCAAGATCAAGAATCAATAACTGCGTTGAAATACCAAACGGCTCAAGGTTGTGAAGAACTGTTGTGGCCGCCTCACCACCTACTTGATCAGCCAGAGTACAAAAATAAGCCGTGCCCTGCTTAACCGTATCTTCCTCATAAACTATATGTCTCGACCCCCAATCAAAACGGTTGGCATGTGCTCTTTGATGAGACACAACACGATCCTGCCATAATGTTCTATAATTTACTGATCCAATCCCGCCATCATCGCTTCCTGATGCTCTCTCATTCTCTTTTGGAGAAAACATAATCTTAACTCCCAATTTTAAACTCCACCACTTCACCGTCTTTCATGACATATTCTTTGCCTTCGCTTCGGACTAACCCCTTCTCTCGGCTCGCCTTCCATCCACCAGTTGCTACAAAATCGGCAAATGATACAACATCTGCTTTGATAAATTTTTTCTGAAAATCGGTGTGGATGACGCCCGCGGCTCCAGGCGCTTTTGTCCCGCTCTCGATAGTCCAGGCGCGGACTTCCTTCACGCCGGCGGTAAGGAATGAGATAAGCCCCAGCATCTCATAGGCTTTCTGGATAAGCCGGTCCAGACCGGATGCTTCCAGACCTAATTCTTTCAGGTATGCTTTCTGATCTTCTTCGGAAAGTCCAGCAAGTTCCGCCTCGGTTTTTGCGCAAATGGCAAGTGCGTTTAATAAGGACTGTCCTTGCGGCAAGGACAGTCCTTTTGCAATCTGTTCTTCGGAAACATTTGCGACATACAACACCGGCTTCATCGTAAGAAGATGTAAATCTGCTACCAATATTCGTTCTTCCAAATCAACAACAATGTCCTTCGCAAGTTTTCCTTCGTTAAGACCGTTCTTTAATCGTTCGATAAGCTGCCAACGCTTGATGGCCTCTTTTTCTTTCACGCCCCGCGGTTCCATCTGCTTATTCAACGTTTCCAAATCCGCAAGGAGTAATTCCGTTTCGATAATTTCCTTATCACGACCCGCATCCACGTCTCCCGCTACATGCACGACCGAGGGATCGGGAAATTCGCGCACCACATGGCAAATCAGGTCTACTTCGCGGATATGTGACAAAAATTTATTGCCCAACCCCTGGCCTTCACTTGCGCCTTTCACTAAGCCCGCAATATCCACGAATTCCACCGTCGCATGTACTTCTGGAGGCTTTACCCCTTCTTCTTTTTCGACTGTTTGAGCAAGTGCCTTTAGCCGCTCATCCGGCACCGGAACAATACCGATATTTGGTTCAATGGTCGCAAACGGATAATTGGCCACCAGCGCCTGCTGTTTTTTTAAAAGCGCATTAAACAGCGTGGATTTGCCTACATTGGCTAAACCAACAATACCCACTTTTAAATTCATGAGAGAATTGTACCACGAATAAAGGCCAAATGGACGTTACTAACGAATAATTTGAGAGGCGTAGATATCCCCGTTTCCGGTTCTCCAAGACATCCAAGCTGCCGTATCTTTCCAAATGGAAGTCATAGTATGAGAATTTTGATGAGGGCCTGATTCTTGAAGTTCAAACACGTCACCTGTTTTCAAATCAGCAGCTTTTATACTGTTTACATGCATTGAAGGGCTTTCTGACCAAACGACATACCTATTTGAGATAGACGGCGATTGAAGTGAGTTGGTATTAGTCTCATAAATAACTTTCCTTTTCCCTGTTTTCAAATTCTTCGTCACAATAGCCTGATATGTGCCGTAGTTACCGCTATCATATTGATACCAGACTACAGTATTTCCAAATATATTTGCTGATTCTTGAAAACCGTCTTCTACAGCTATGTCTAGGAATTTATTACGTCGAAGGTCATAGCCCCGAATATCTGACCCTCCAGGCGCACCTTCACCCCAGTAAACTACGTTGTCAGAAATTTTAGGACTACACACGTTATCTACTATATGCTCCGTTTTATTCCTTCGCATATGGAGGGCATAAAGACTACCACAAGCTCCCCCATCAAGGTAAATGACATACTCACCATTAGTGCCGCCACTTGAGTATGAATTTGGTTCACCTATAATAAGTGAATCCTGGCCTGTTTTAATGTTGAATAATCTAATATCTCCATTCCCTGAGTCAGGAGGTATCTCTTGATATACGATTAGACTGTTATAGAGGTCAGTTATATATTGCTGTCCGTCTCTCTGGATAATCGGATAGTTTTCATGCGTTTCCCGATTATATCCCCAGATATCACTCAAACTGTCGTAGGCTATCAAATCTTTATAGACAAAGGCGTCTTTTTGTTGCGAGCCATCTGTGGTTACCTGAAAGGTGTTTACGCTTGCTGCTTTGACCGGGGATAATGATGTAAAAAGCAGAACGAATATGAAAAGTAGTAAAAAGAGATAAAAATTCAGTTTTTTCATATCTTATTCATTTCCATGTATTTTTACTTTTCACTATTTATTACTTACTATTGAGAAATGCCATTTTTTCTCAAACACCGCTCGTATTCTGCTTCATATTCTCTATCCTGCAACATATCCCGCTTATCTATATCTGGTTCTTTTTCAAATGGAACGAACTGAACAGCCCATTCAAGTCCCTTTTGATGACATTCCTTACGAATTGATGATGGACGGATTGAATACCAATAAAAGGCAAACCCAATCCCTATAATTAATAGAAAAATGATCCATTTTGGTAGCTTCATTTAATATTAATATCTTCTTGACTTAAGAATCTATTGGTCTATTTTTCTGGAACATATTAACTGATCACATTCTGACATGAATGCCAGACTAACGTCAACTATGCGTGGTATCTCAATTTTTAGATTCATAATCTAGTAATGCCTTTAATACATATTTCCCCGATAATCAATTTTCCGCACCCAAATTTCCTTCTTGTTTTTCAGAATTTCAAATAGCGCCCGGACACGGCCGGAGCGCAAACGATAAAAGCCCGGCGTGCCGGACATCTTTTTAATATCCAGAGCATTGGGAAATGGAACGTCCAGTTGCTGTAATCTGCGGAAAATATGTTTCGCGTCAAACGAAGCTAAATGTGTGAGATTCTTTGCGGACTTCTTGGTGAAAAATATTTTGTAGGCTCCCATTTATTGGTACTTCTTTGCAATGGTTGTAAGTGGAATACCACTACCGCGATCCTCGAGCGACAATTCCGCTGCCTCTTTTTCATCGGCACGATCTTCCAGGAGTTCACAAAGTTTGGCAAATTCTTTCATAGACAGCACCACTGCCCGCGGGTCAGAGTGTTGAAAAAGATATACCATGCCCAATGTATCTACATCGGATAAAACGCCCAGAGCATCTTCCCGAAGATCGGTAATCGTTTTTGTATTTTGCCTTGTAGGTAATAACATAAGGTTATTATGTATAAAAACCTAAGGTTTGTCAAATGCACGCAATACTTTCTGTATTCAAAAACGCTATAATGAAAGTATGACGAAGTGGCTGAAGCACATAGTATTCTTTTGCTATCTTGTCGCACTTTTTTTTCTAAGCCAAATGATCACCGCAAAGTCCATCTTGTTTCCTATTGACGGATTTACCACCTTTACGTCAGATGCATTCAGAGGATGCGGTAATCATTGGAGCGGCCTACCGTTTGCATATACCTATATATACAAAAACGTGCCATACGGCACTGCCATTTTGGAATGCGCATCAGGCTTAATAAAAGTCGCCTATTGGACAGATGTGATACTCTGGTTTTTTCTCCTAGCGCTCCTCTCGAGCATACTTGAACAGATATTCCTGAAATTCTTTTCCGCCATAATACCCATGCATCTCATCCGGCAGCATTCCAGCAGTCTGCAATATTAGAACATCCGGAGGGGTCAGCCCATACTTTGCAGCATCACTTACTATTTCATCATGGGATACAGGTTTGCCAAAATGGACAACAACTGGAGTTTTTTTATCCCACGGACGCCGCCGAATCCCTTGAATCGCTATAGGCATCATGAGGGTCTTATCTTCTACCTGCAAATTGCGGAATATGCGAAAAATGCCAGATTGCGCAGGGGCAAGGCCATTACTGCGGGTGCCTTCTATTGAAACGCCTAAGATTATCGATCCTGTCAATATAGCTTCTTCAATCTGACGAAACGACTCACCATCTATATGTGAATTATACCTACGAAATTCGCGTTTACCCATCCGGTAATGCTGAACCATTGGAACAAAATCTATGCCTTCCATTTCACCGCTTGTGTGAATAATGCCGCCTTCAAAACGCATTGCCTGAAAAAAGTGCTTCATCAAACCTTTTATCACTGATTTGCGACTCCTCAATTTTTTATCTTTTATTAGCTCGCTATACAAATCCGGAAAAAATTTAGAACTGAGAATTACCATCTGTCTAGGTTGCTCGGGTAAATCGGATACGGATAGCTTCGCTTTCACAATAGATGCGACGAGCATCGGGTCAAGCATTGTCATATGATTCGGAGAAAGCACCCCCGACCCACCACGGCGCAGATGGTCAACAAACTCTTGAAGATTTTCCTCCCCCTTTATCTCAATAGGCAAACGGTCAATGTAGTGCTCCAGCTGTCCGACGATAAATCTATTAATTAACTGGCCTAAGGCCAGTTTTTTCCCGACACCGTCTGCTGGTTGCAATCGATCATGCATGACACGCATTCTACCAAAGAATTGTATAATGAGCCAGTGATGCAAAAATTTGGCATAAAACACGTTGCGGCCTTCCTTCTTGCTCTTGCCATTACAGCGGCCATATTCATCTTCCGCGGGCAAATCCGTGGATTGGAACAGTTAGGGTATCTTGGAGTATTTTTAGCAATGCTTTTAGCCAATGCGACACTTTTTTTGCCAACCCCCACAATCTTTTTGGCAATTGCATTCGGCGCGGCACTGCCCAATCCACTCTTGGTAGGACTTGCTGCAGGACTGGGATCGGCAATTGGAGAAACCACCGGATATCTGGCGGGCTACGCGGCAAGTGCGATGGTGACAGAAAGCAAAGGCTATAAACGCACCAAACAACTGCTTGATCGCTTTGGCTTGTGGGCAATTGCGGGGCTGGCATTTATCCCCAACCCCATATTTGACATGGCGGGCCTGGCGGCCGGCGCTCTCGGCGTGAAATGGTGGAAATTTTTCCTATCCGTAACCGTCGGCAAAACCCTCCGGATGCTCATCCTCGCCTACACCGGTTCACTTTTTTAACTCTTGCAGGGGTCTGACCCCTGATGTAATCTAAAATTATGCCCAGGAAAAACAGTAGAAAACGCTACTATGAAAATGGTATTTACCATGTTTACAACCGAGGTGTGGAAAAACGAGACATCTTTCTTCAACGAGATGACTACCTTACATTTCTCCATCTTCTAAAAACAGCCCTATCGGAAAACCCAAACAGGGGTCAGACCCCTGCAGAAACAAAAATCGAGAGGTATCAGCGAAAAAACTTTTATGGACACGTTCAACTACTTGTCTACTGTCTCATGCCAAATCACTTCCATTTGCTTCTCAAGCAACTGGATCCAACTGCAATGACGGAATTTATGCGTTCAATCTGTACATCATATGGAATGTATTTCAATAAAAAATACAAACGCGTAGGGCCATTATTTCAGAGTGTTTTCAAGGCCGTGGACATAGAAGAAGATAATTACTTGCTTTGGGTAAGTCGGTACATACATCGCAATCCCATAGATTTCGCAACGAACGCATATAGCAGCTATCGAGATTATCTGGGCAAACGTAACACGGAATGGCTTAATACGAAATTGATTCTTGACTACTTTTCCTCTTCTATCTTCCGAAAGATTAACAGTTATCAACGCTTTGTGGATGATGTAGAAGATGAACCTATAGATTTGTCCTCACTCATACTTGAGGATGATGACCTAACGGAGTAACTACTAGCACGATCATCTCTGTAGGGGTCTGACCCCTGCAGGGGTAGCTATAAAAATTTTGCCATCAGGACATGATCAACATATTTTTCGCGTATTTTTGCTGCTTTTTGCTCTCTCCCTTCTTCTCTAAAACCTTGTTTTTTGTAGAATTCATATGCTCGAGTATTGGAAGCAAACACGCCAAGTTGAACTTTTTCTAGATCCTGTTGTTTTGCGCGCTCAAGCGCGTTTCGAATAAGAGCTTCGCCAATTCCCTTCGCACGGTACCCCTTGTCCACTCCGATTCCAAGAATCCCGACGTGCTTTTCTTTTTCTTTTTCTCTCGGCGTTATGTCACACCAGCCGACGATCTTTCCGTTAACTTCCGCCACCACCATTACAGCATTTCGCTTGATCGTATCAAGCACCCAATTCCGACTTTTTTGGAAAGAAAGCTCACCAGGGTTAAATAAAAGATATTCTTCCTCATCAACTACAGACTGGAATACCTCGAAGTAACCTTCTATATCTTTTTTTGAAATAGGACGAATAGCGATAGCCATGGAATCATTGTAGCATGTTCAGGTCTAATCGCATCGCTATGCTCCAAAACGGGGTTCAACCCCTGCAGGCATCCCTGTATGTTCTATTTACTTCTTCCTCGCCCAGTTCCAGATGGTGCCCAGGACCCAACCGGTGCCGTATCCGCACACGAATGTCACGACAACGAGCGTCACAGCAGTGCCGAAATTAAAGACATCGACAACGTACGGATTTGCGATGAAATGTAATCCGAAGATCCAATCTAACAACCCTTGCGCCAAATCCAAGTACACCAAAAGCGCCCATGCGGCATGCCAAAGTGCAGCAAATGCACCGAGTGCAAGACCGACTACATGTGGAGCTACTTTATTTCCCTTCATATTTCTCACCTCCCGTCATTACTTTCGCGAAGAAAGATGTTTGTTGGAAACGCGGATCTCCCCGTGAACGTGGTAGAGAGCGGCAAGAATGGCCAAGGACAGATATACATGCCAGATAGGGATATCATAGTACGGCGGACACGGACTTCCCGACACCGGCGCCACGGCATCACAAACTACTTTATAGATAATCCGGTCAAGGTTAAACAAGTCCACTGCAGCTACAACCACAAACAAAAGCAGGAAGTAGAAAAACAGCCGGTGATGGACAAGCACATCTTTAAATTTCATACTATTTCTACTATAGCACACCTATAAAGGAAAAATGCAAGAACATGTTTACGGCCGCTCGAGGGTAAGGTAGGTGATGCGAAAGTCGCCGGCGGTACGCTCTTCTTTTTCAATTATTTTGGTAAACGCCCAGTAGTCCGGGAAAAAGGTATCGGCATCCGCAGTTGCATCAACGATGGTTAAGTAGAGTCGATCCGCGCGGTCGATGGCTTGGGCATACACTTGTCCCCCGCCGATCACGAATGTTTCCTCGCCCCCCGGAGACTTCTTGGCTACCGATAGTGCTTCATCCAATGAATGCACAATAACAAATCCTTCTTTATGGTAATTATGATCATGGGTTATAACAATATTCGTTCTCCCGGGTAACGGTCCTCCGTTATATTGAAAGGTGGTATGTGACTTTCGCCCCATGATAACGGGGTGTCCCCACGTAATGCGTTTAAATCTCGGCAAATCGCCGGGAATGTGCCAAAGAAGCTTATTGTCTTTGCCTAATTCTCTGTTTTTACCAAGAACTGCGATAATAGACAGCATTAAAATCCTCCAACAACCGTGATATCGCCTTTGATCGACGGGTGCGGATCATAGCCCACGAGTTCGAAATCCTCAAATTTGAAATCGTCAATCTTTTTAACGTTGGGATTTATCTTCATCTTCGGAAACGGCCGCGGCGTGCGCTTAAGCTGTTCTTTACACTGATCAAAATGATTTTCGTAAATGTGCACGTCGCCGAAGACATGCACAAACTCACCGGGTTTGTAACCCGTCACCTGCGCAAGCATCATAGTAAGCAACGCATACGAGGCGATATTAAACGGCACGCCCAAAAATAGGTCAGCGCTTCGCTGATAGAGAAGAAGCGAAAGCTTATCGCCGGTAATATTGATATGAAACATGGTGTGGCACGGCGCTATCACCATAGATGCACTATGACTGCCGCTCATTTCATAAATACATCCGGCGTTCCAGGCGGAAATCACATAGTGCTTTTTCATGGGGTATTTTTTAATTTTCTCAATCGCCCATCCAAGTTGGTCCACGGTTCGTTTATGATGTACCGGCCACTTGCGCCACTGCACGCCGTACACCGGGCCTAAATTTCCCCACTGCTTTAGGAACTTTGCATCGGTTGTTATGCGCTCCATAAACGCTTCAAACGTCATGGATTTTGCCTTTTTTTCACTCACTGCCCACTCGTATTTTTTATACGCCCACTCATCCCAGATGTGCACGTTGTTGTCAATTAAGTATTTAATGTTGCTTGAACCAGAAAGAAACCAAATCAGCTCATGGATGATCCCTCGGGTAAATACTTTTTTGGTGGTGAGTACCGGTAACCCTTGAAAAAGGTCATAGCGGCAGATGCGGCCAAACACGCTTTTGAGTTTCACGCCGGTCGAGTGGCTTGCCTTCCACTGGCCGTTTTTCATAATATCAGCCATCAAATCCAAATATTGATATTCGGGATGTGTCTGATTGTTCTTTTTTGCCATAGGTCTTCTCCTGCGTTATCACCACATCCATCTGTATATCATAACTCTCATGCGGCAGTCCAGAAACAATTTGCGTTGCATATGCCAAACCGATCTTGGGCACGGTTACGCGGGCGAGCAAGCGGTCGTAATATCCCTTCCCCCATCCCAACCGATATCCCTGCCGATCAAACGCAATTCCGGGAACAATAAATACGTCTATCATGGATACATCGGCATGCTGACAGTTGTCTTTCGGTTCAAGAATGCCAAACCCGCCAGGGACAAGATCATCCACTGATTTAATGCGATAGACAGTGAGCTCATTTCCTTCTGCCTTGGGCACAACTACCTGCTTCCCCTGTCTTAGAAGATGGATAATGATTTCTTTCGTATCCACTTCTTCGCTGGTTGAAACATACGCGCAGATTATATTGGCCAACCCGATCTCCCGACGCGCAAGAAGCTTCCTGACAATCCTGCTATCTGCTCCACGCCGAACCGCCATTGCCATGGCGCGTCGCTTTTGCCCCATTTCGTTGCGAACATCTTCCTTTTGCATGGCTCTACTTTTTTTGCAACTGCTTCCAAAGCCACAGCCCCAAAAGCACAAGGTCGACAAACGTCACGATCCAGAACGCCACCATCAGCGTTCCGAGTCCGCCGGCCATCATGGTTCCATTTCCCCAATATCCCATCATATTTTTCACCCCCTTTAGAAACGCTTGTCAAGTCTTCGAGACTTAGCGTTTCTTAAGCCCGCCGCTCAACCGCTCTTTGCGCCGTATTCGAATAGAATGGAACAGGCGCAAAGCAAGGTTAGGCGGGCATATCCTTATCTATCACACCCAATCCGATTAACGGCACCAAAAACGTAAAATACGCGTACGTCGTCCAGTCACTCGTTATTAAATATACCAACAGCGTAACACTTCCC
>Ga0075709_129_pt1 | contig 22768 bp, 34 predicted proteins | sample RifGroA2_FD_67740 | JGI IMG/M metagenome (GOLD analysis project Ga0075709, IMG submission 67740) | Microgenomates (Gottesmanbacteria) bacterium GW2011_GWA2_47_9 | reverse complement strand
GAAAAATTGGATCGGCGAAGTGGCCGCCGGCAAACAGGCAACGCTAAAGGTCACCTACCGGCCCAAAGTCATGCCGGTTACCGGTATCGTCACCCGCCAGGTGACGTTTTCCACTAATGATCCCAAGAATGAAACAGTGGAGGTAAGCGTAAAAGCAAACGTGCTGTAAAATTTTTAAGTTCAAATTTTTAATTTTCAATCAATTTTTAATGATGGAATGTTTAAAAATTTAAGCATTTCTTTGTTTGATTAAAAATTAGAAATTAAAAATTGAAAATTAATGGTTATGGAAACCACGACACTGTTAACCAGTATTTCCCTCATCACCGCATTCGCCGGCGGCATGGTGGCGCTCTTTGCCCCATGCTGCATCACGTTTTTATTGCCAAGCTACCTCGCCAATATCTTCCGCGAAAAAACCCGCGTGGTATGGGCCACGCTTATTTTTGGGCTGGGCATTGCCACCGTGCTTGTGCCAACGGCACTCGGCATTCGCGCCATTGGCCAAATATTCCAACAGTACCACACCATCACCTACGTCGTGGGCGGCGCATTCATGATCCTCCTGGGGCTCATGGAACTTACCGGCAAAAAAATTACTCTACCGATGATTCACCTGACGATTGACCTTAATAAACGCCACGACCCTGTAAGTATTTATATACTAGGGATATTTTCCGGGATCACCACGAGTTGTTGTACGCCGGTGTTGGCTGGCATTCTCACCTTAAGCTTTCTCTCCCCCACCTTCCTGTGGGCAGGACTTGCCGGCCTCTCCTACGTCGCCGGCATGGTGGTGCCGCTGGTTATATTGGCAATGCTTTTGGAAAAAGTAAGCTGGGCGAAACTACCGGCACTCCGGGGGCGTACCGTGGGCATCGCCGGTAAACAAATCCTTCTGACTGATGCCGTCGCTGGAATTCTCTTTATCCTTGTGGGTATTGTCTTCACCATTTTGGCCCTCACCGACCGCATCACCATGGGCATGGCGGAACCACTGGAAGTGACCCTTGGAGAAACAACCGCCAATGCCGTTCGCTTCTTGCGCACGATTCCGGGTATTGAGGGGATATTCGCTGGTATTCTGGTTATTTTCGTTATTGTCGTTATAAAAATTATTGTTTCCAAAAGGAGGAAATCATGAAAAAGAAAAATTTGCTTAAGAAGCAGAATCTTAAAACATTTCTTGTCCTTGTTGGCCTGGTCATTATCGGTTTTTCCTTGGGCGCTAATCAGGCAGTGGTTCGAAATATTCTTACCAACCCATTTGCGGCACTCTCTTCACCCAAAGGAGAAACTATTTCCGCCAAACAGCTTGCCGCCATGCTCAAAAAGAAGGATTTTATCCTTATCAACGTCCACACGCCGTATGAGGGAGAAATAGCCGGTACCGACACATTTGTCCCCTACGACCAAATTCCTGCCAATTCGGCAAGTCTTCCGAAAGACAAACAGGCACCAATTATCCTGTATTGCAAAACCGGCCGGATGAGCGGCGAAGCTATCGCTACACTGAAAAAACTCGGCTACACCAACGTGCGGCATCTGGCTGGCGGCATGGACGCGTGGCAAAAAACCGGCGCCGCGCTTATGGATCTTTCCACTCTCGAGAATGAGGTCGTGCCGCAAGCAGGCTTTGAGTTGCCGATTGCATGGGATGATATCGGCCCGCGGCTGATTGCCCTCGGAGTGATCGACGTGACGAAGTTTAAACAAGCGGTTAAGCTTACCGCCGAACAGGAAGAAATTTTAACCAAGGGATCCGATAAAAAAATTCGCATTGATGCGGCCAGCAGCCAGTTCGTTGTTGACATGCTCTGGGCATTGGGTCTGGCGCAAAAAAGCGCAGTCTACGAAGACGGACCCATGGGGAAAGAATATAAAAAAGACGCAGGCAACTTTGCCTCCACCGGGGGCTGGACGCTTGCCCGCGGCGATGCGATGCAGTATTTGAATAAATTTGACATCGTTAAGCTTTCTCCTGAACAGCAAAAGCTCGTCGGAGATATTGCCCAAAACGTCTACCGGCCCTGTTGCGGCAACTCCACATGGTTTCCGGACTGCAACCACGGCATGGCGGCGCTCGCTGCCATCGAACTGCTGGTGGCGGCCGGCGTGGACGAAAAAGATATTTACCGCCACGTCCTGTCGCTGAACAGCTTTTGGTTTGCCGACAGTTACCTTTATGTAGCTACCCACTTTGCCCGGCAAGGCATCCCGTGGGCAAGTGTAGACGCCAAAGCCGTGCTGGGCAAAGACTACTCCAGTGCACAGGGCGCCGGTGACGTCTCCAAAAAAGTCGGCCCGCTTCCCTACAAACCGGAGCAAAAGGGCGGCGGCTGCGGCGCATAATCGTACTGTCATTGCGAGACCGTTCTGACGGCGAAGCAATCTCTTGTTATGAAACCATATCTCTATGGATTGGTAGCTACATTCATCCTTCTCGGTTTATACACCGCGACCATGACACTGTTAAGTGGTATTGATGCAACCATTGAGCAATTCCAGGCGTTGTGGTACCTGATGGTACCGCTCGCGCTTGGTTTCGGTATGCAAGTAGCTCTGTATACCAAACTAAAGACAGCAATCAGGGAAAGGGCAAATGCGGCCATCGCTACCGGCGGGACGAGCGCCGGTGTAAGCATGCTCGCCTGCTGCGTGCATCATGCGACTGACACACTTCCATTCCTTGGCCTTGCGGGTGTTTCAATATTTCTCGTCCAATACCAAAAGCCCATTCTTCTTGCGAGTATTACAATCAACGCGATAGGGATACTTATTATGCTCAACCATACACGCAATATTTATAAGTCACATGCGGCCGCATGCGAGTTATAAATAATACACCTATGACTCTTACATCAAAAAGGGTTATTCTAGCCAGTATTACCGCGTTTACGGTGCTTGCCGTGTGGACCGTTGCGACAAACAAGGAGATTTCACAGAGTCAAGAAAACCAAGCGTCCGCCACTATATCATCTTCACTCCAACCCCAAGAAAAATCTGAATCAAACGTCACCGTAACTGTGGCCCCGATTACCTTAAAGCAAGGTTTTCCCGCCTCGTTTGATGTCGCGTTTGAAACGCACTCGGTAGAGCTGGATTTTGATGTCGAAACGATTGCCAGCTTAAGCGATACAAAAGGTACGATTTATAAACCCACATGGCAAGGTTCTCCACCCGGCGGCCACCACAGAAGCGGCACCCTCATCTTCACCCCGGATATCCCCAAACAAACGGAGCTCACGCTGACGCTTCGCGATATTGCAGAAGTCCCTACTCGTGTGTTTCAATGGAATATGAGATAGGAGGTGAGAATAGATGAAACATAATCCAAGCGCAACAGCCAATGCAGCAGCTATTACCATGGGCGTGGTCTATATCGTGTGCCGGCAGGCATTTATCCTGGCACCGGAATTTGCCATGAGCGTCGGCAGAAGCTGGTTTCATGGAATTGATATTAGTAAAATCGCCACGAAGAGCGTCCCAACGGACACGTTTGTCTTAGGATTGGTAACCGCCGTCATCGGCTCCTGGCTCGTCGGGTACTTGTTTGCCGTGGTGTATAACAAGTTTGTGAAGAAATGAAATAATGTAGTAGCGAACTTTAGTTCGCGCCAGACACCCCACTGCCCAGCTTACCCCTGGGCAGTCGTGGTTTTACGGTATAATGGCCAATTTATGCGCACCAACCCGTATGCGTTCGAAGCTTGCCCTGAGCCCCGCCGAAGGGTCCCCTGCCACCGCGTGGTAGCCAGTGACGGCACCATCGGCGGGTTTATGGAAAAAACCACAGGCGCCACTGCCTTTTAACTATTCATGTACATATAAACTCCAGCGCCAACGACCAATACCGCCGCAAGAAAAAGAAGTATATTTTTCATATGTGCTTTACCTTATCAGAAAACGATATTTATTATAACGTGCAGACGGCAAATACGGGTAATGGCTCGGGATTATTTTTGTCCATCCATCCGGCAGCAATTTCCTCCGCGTTATCGCCAGGGGTCATCTCATAAACATCAAATAGCCCCGAATCACGAAGCACCTGTCCCATCCAGACGATCGCGTCTCTTTTGGTAGTGTGCATGGAGCGCAGTTGATCATATGGAGCATAAGATTTGACAATACTATGCCCAAACACATAAACACCTCCCAGTTTCATCATCCGTGCGATATCTTGGGCTATACCCTGTGACTCAATCACATTTGACACGACGACCTGATCTCCGTGTGATTGTACGATTCTCTCAAGTAAATCGACATAATTATCTCCCGCCACGATATCGGCGGAATGGACTAATGACGAAGGAATGCTTTCCTCGAGCCGTCCAACATAATGGACAAGCAGACGAATATTGGGCTCCAGTTTACGCATAGGTATGGGCTCACCATCCACATCCGGTGCACCGGGAGAAGTGGCATCTACAAGCACAAATCGGTCTTCCGGGTGCTGTTTGGCAAAAGCTCTGGCAACATTTCCGGCGCCGCTGCAAAGATCGACTATCGTAGCGCCTTTTGGTATGTTGAAGGTAAATTCACCCCTTGTGGTTTGCACTGTAACCCCGGACAACATGAGCCCCATCGGATGATTAGCAAGTTGTTCTTCAGTCGGCCTCAATAAGCGAGTCCAAGCAATGTCTATGCGCCCACCGGGTATAAATTCGACGGGTGTAAGCGTCGGCTCGCCCGTAATAACATCAACGGGAGGCACATACCATCCTTCTTCTTTAAGTGCTTCGTAGGAAGATATAGGTTGACCGATATTGGAAGAAGGAATGCTCGACACTTCGTTCATCAGTTGTATTATACTGAAATTTGTTTCCGAAACGAAGTGGATTAGTTTTCTAATGTATAATATGCCTATGACGCCACTGGCACAAAAAACGTACGAACTTCTCAAAAAAGTTCCGGGCGCCAATTTATGCGCACCAACCCGTATGCGTTCGAAGCTTGCCCTGAGCCCCGCCGAAGGGTCCCCTGCCACCGCGTGGTAGCCAGTGACGGCACCATCGGAGGATTTATGGGAAAGTCTCGCGGCGCAGCAATTCAAAAGAAAATCCAAATGCTGCGAAAGGAAGGCATAAAAATCGAATGCGGGAAAATTTTACAATTTGATCATGCGTTGTTTACCTTTACCCCCCTTAACCCTATTCGTCATTGACATCGTTCTGCAAGAAGCAAATAATAAAAATGTAGGATCTCTTGCTCGCAAAAGATACGTGTGTTATAGTAACGCCCCTATGAAGAAATACATTGTCTCAAATCCACAGATCCTCTCCGGAACCCCTGTCATTACTGGCACAAGGGTACCGGTATCTCGCATAGTTTTCCTTCTTAAGGACGGGTATACCCTCGAGGCTATTCACGACGAGTATCCTCACGTCAGCCTCAAAGTGCTTGAGGCGGTTATAGACGAGATCGCCCAGAACTATGGGGCACAAATGGCATAAATACAAGCTCCTTCTGGATGAAAATCTTCCGCCGCGAACACTTTTCCGACGACTAAATAGCAGGCACACGCTCAAACACGTTGTCCACGATTTTCATAAGTCCGGACTCAAAGATCCGGATGTGTATGCATTCGCGGTAAAATATGATCTTATCATTGTTACATTCAATGAAAGAGATTTCTTTCCTTTAACAAATAAGAGTAACAAAACCGGCATTATCAGCGTTTCCCCCAATTTATCGACTGACCAGATCGACAAAAAACTTACCTCTCTTCTTTCTCGATGTCTACCAAGTAAACTCTATGGAAAATTCAACAAACTCTCTCAAGAAACGTAGTTGGTAGTTTGCTACAATAAAATATATATGTCCCGCGAACAGTTCCGGCAGTACGGGGTGGCGGTTCTAGTAGCACTGCCAATTTTTGCCGTTCTTTCATACTACTTGTTTCTCCGGCGCGGCTACTACGACCTCTACATCGCCAATAAAGCATTTGGAAGTACAAGTCTTATCCTCATCGGCATTGTGCTTCTGATCGGTCCCCTCTCGCGGCTCTACCAGTCTTTCGACAACTGGGTGAGCTACCGCAAAGAGCTGGGCATCGTCGGATTTACACTCGCCCTCGTCCACACAATCATTTCTCTCTTTTTGCTGCCGGACAAATTCGCTTTCGCATCATTTTTTACATACACATCTCTCAACCGCGGGCTTGTGCCGTTCCTTTTTGGCATAACGAGCATTATCATGCTTTTTGTCCTTATCGTCCTGTCCTTTGATGCCGTCATCCGACGTATGGACAAAGCCGTCTGGTGGCGCTGGCAATACTGGGGCGTACGGGTTTCGGCATTGCTTCTTTATCTCCATGTGGTTGTGATGAAATACCCGGGTTGGATCAGTTGGTATACCAAGGGCGGAAGCAGTGACCTTGCCATTCCGTATTTGCCTCCTGGAAGTATATTTGCGGGGTCATTTGGACTATTTGTCCTCCTCGTGCGGTTAATCGAGCTTCCCGGCGCCAAGATCGCGCGCGCAGCCACGGCACTGCTTTTTATTGTCCTGCTCCTTTTTTGGTTCGGAAGTTATTTTTGGGGCATCAGGCAGCTTCTTTTTCCAGCTGTGCCAGGCTTTTAATCACAATTTGCCTGCCGCGGGTAATGATAAAACCCTTTTTCTTGAGCGCTTCCATTTGGATACTTGCCGTTTCCCGCGTCGTACCGATCCATGAAGCAATCTCACGGTGGGCAAGTGAAACCGGAATCACAATCTTGCCGTCTTCTTTTTGCCCAAACCGCCGGGCAAAATACAACAACAGTAAGATAGCTTTGCGGTACGCCGTATCAAACATGAGGTATTCAAACCGGGAAATAAGCCCGCTTATTCCGGTTAACAACCGCTTCGTAAAGCGCCACAATTCTTCCGGATGATCTTTCAAATACGAAACAACCGCGTCCCTTGGCGCGCAGTGCACTTCTGCCGCCGTTGCGGCTTCATAATGGTATCCGTTGGCCACATTGGCAATCCCCCACATCATGGGAAAATATGCACCGGGCCGGAATACGTTAATGATAAATATCTCGCCTTTGGGCGAAATCGCTTCCTGACGCACTAGTCCTTTTGTCAAAAAATATACCCCATCGGGTTGTTCTCCGGGGCGAATAATCGCCTCACCGCGGGCAAATTTCATGGTGGGATACGAGGAAAAAAATGATCCAACGCTAGCATTTTGCCGCTTCATTCATCCTACTATATGCGGAAATAGTACCCAATGCAAATATTTCGTGCGATAGATTACAGAAAAAACCGAATAATTGTGTATACTATGTGCATGGCACAAGAAAAAACAAACACGCTCGTCAATCGCATTATCTTCGTCCTTTCGCTTTTGGGTATTGCTATGGCCGTCTATGTGCTTCAAGGCTGGCTCCGGCAATCCAGTATCCTCTGTTTCACCGGCGGCGGGTGTGATATCGTGCGCAAAAGTCCGGCAAGTTATCTGTTTGGCGTTATCCCCGTCCCAGCCGTGGGTCTGATCGGTTATTCTATTCTTGCAATCCTCGCGTTTCTGCGTACCACGAAGCTCGCTAATCGCTATTCGCTAATCGCTATTCGCGCAATGCTCGGCATGGCCACATTCGGCGTTTTATTTGTCTCCTGGTTTACCTATACGGAGATATTTGTAATAAAAGGCATCTGCACCTGGTGCGTCATTTCTGCCGTAAATATGATTATTATCTTTTTTTTGACTCTCATGTCATTGCGAGACCGTTCTGACGGCGAAGCAATCTCTCAAAAACCGAGATCGCCACGCCCTTCGGGCTCGCGATGACAACGTAAACTATGAAATTAACATCAGAAACAAAATTATTCCTCGGTATTATCGTAGCCACGGTCGCGCTCATCGCCGGTGCCGTCGTTCTCTTTTCCAAACCCGCCCCTACCCTTTCCCGCGAACAACTCGTGCCGCCGGGCGGTGTCATCCGCGGCAATCCCGACGCGGCTGTTTTCCTTGTTGAATTTTCTGACTTCCAGTGCCCAGCATGTGCCGCATTTGCGCCGGTCGTGAATGACATAGTTGAAAAAAACAAAGACAAACTGTTATTCGCATATCGCCACTTTCCGCTGGATCAACACGCCTATGCGGTAAAGGCGGCGATTGCGGCGGAGGCTGCTGCCCAGCAGGGCAAATTTTGGGAAATGTCCGATCTGCTATTTGTCAATCAAACAAGGCTCTCCGATGAGCTGGTTCTTGATTTTGCCAAACAACTGGATCTTCGCATGGAAGCATTTACGCAAGATCTGGCGCGGGAAGATCTGAAGCAAAAAGTCCAGGCCGACCGCGCGTACGCCTTACAAATCGGTATCAACAGCACCCCCACCTTCTTTCTTAATGGCAAAAAGCTTAACGTCACGAGCCTTGACGACTTGAAAAACCAGGTAGAAAAATCGCTACAATAACAGTATGTTCGACCTCACCGGCAAAGCTGCATTCGTCACCGGCGCTTCAAGCGGCATCGGAAGAGCGTCTGCTCTTGCACTCGCCAACCAAGGAGCTAAAGTTGTGGTGACGGCACGACGCCTGGAAAAGCTCCAGGCTCTCGCCGCAGAAATTAAGCAGCGTGGCCACGAGGCGCTCCCTCTGGCTATGGATGTGACGAAAAAAGAAGCAATCGATGCCGCCATTGCCGAAACAATCAAGACGTTCGGCCGACTCGATATCCTTCTCAATAACGCCGGGGTTGCCGAATTTGCAGCGTTTTTGGATATGACCGAGGCCCAGTGGGACAAAACCATAGATACCAACCTAAAAGGCTATTTTTGGGTCTCCCAGGCAGCGGCGCGGGAAATGGCGAAAAATCCGCCAGCTGGCGGAGGGCGCATCATCAACATCGCGTCAATCGCTTCCGGCAGCGTGGGCGTCGGATTTCCGCAGATCGCCCAATACTGCGCGAGCAAAGGTGGCGTGATCGGCATGACGGAAGCGTTGGCGATTGAACTGGCGCCAATGGGAATTCTCGTCAACGTCATTGGCCCCGGAGTCATAGAAACAGAAATGACTGAAGCCATGCTGAAGGATCCAAAACAGGCCGAGATCCTGCTTTCCAGGGCACCGCTGAAGCGCGCCGGCAAGCCCGAGGAGATTGCCGCAGCGGTCGTATATCTGGCAAGCGACGAAGCCTCTTACACCACCGGGGCGACATTATATGTCGACGGCGGCTGGCTAGCCGCGTAATAGCGCACGTTAGTGCGCACCCTTGACAACTACTCTCCGCACGATGTATACTCATGATGTATGTTGATGAAACGCACGCAACTCTATCTGGATCACGAAACATGGCAGCTGGCACGGTTGCAGGCACAAGCTGAAGGCACGACGCTGTCTGATATCCTGCGCCGTTCCCTCAAAGTGTATGTGGAAAAGAAACCCAAAAAGCACACCAAAAAAAGCCGCAGGGAGTTTCTTGCCTGGCTTGATGAATTCCACAAAAAGTACCCTGCTCCACCCGGTACGCCTACCGATCTATCCACAAATCTTGACTATTATCTCTATCACGAGCCTTACCTCAAGGGTCAGAAAAAATGAAAAAGCTTCTGGTCGATAGTAGTTTTTACGTTTCTCTTGCTCTTCCGGCCGATACGAATCACCACAAAGCGGATACCTACTTCAGGCGCATTGCAACCGGAGAATTTTCCTGCATTACCACAGAAGATGTTTTAAAAGAATCATTAACAGCGATTAGTCAACGCTTGGGAAAAGCATCAAGTATCTCCTATTATCACCTTATTACCAAACTCACGAAGGTTCTCACGGTTACCAAACCTCAATGGCAGAATGGCCTTCACCGTTTTTTAGATGCTACTCGTCAAAAAGATATTTCTGTTATTGATTGTATCCTGTGGGCGATATATGAAGAAACAAAAGCAGACGCGATCCTCACCTTCGACCGCCACTTCCGCTCGCTTGGGGTAAAAGTGTTCCCCTAGAGGTACAACGCCACCGTCATGTTCCAAAAGATGTGAACGAGGATGGGGGCAACCAGCGACCTCGTGTTGTAGTAGAGCAAACTATTGGCAAGCCCCAACACAATATCGGTCACAAAAAACATAACCAGGGTTACCCCTTGAAGCTTTAGAGATGTCACCAGAATCGGCACATGCAGGAGCACAAACAGCGCAGTGGAAAGGATCGCCGCCACCGGTAAATTTTTTGTCCGTTCCAATATTCTGCTAAATACAAATCCGCGGCTTAGTATTTCCTCGGAAATCGCCGTTGCCAGAGACAACAAAATAAGCAACCCCATCCCGTACTGTTCAAACACGGCAATGGGCGTAATTTGGATTTTTCCGTATTTTATGGCATTGGCGGCAATGCCTTCCAGCGCAAACACAAACCCGAACCCGAGCCCAATATAGAGGCTGCTAAAGAAATTTTTTCCCGTTAAACCAATGCTTTCCAACTTCCGTTTCTCGATGGTGCGCACATACCAAAGTACCGGCGCCACAAAAACCAGGGGCTTAAAGATAAACTCATCCGCCCACTCCGGAAGCTTCAAAAACCTACGGTACAGACTCCAAACCAGAAGTATCCATCCCCACAAATGATACACCGTCCAAGAGGATTTCTTTTCTATGACGCTTGCCATACTCCCCTTCTTTGCCATACTTTAACCATACATTCTCTCGGCAACTCGTGCAAGAGTGTATTAGCGAACGTTAGTTCGCGTCACCGCCTCGTCCATTGTGTGAATAATAGAAGAAACCAACGCTTCTGCTTCTTTTTGCGTTAATGCCCGATAATTATGTGGGAAAAAGTGAAACAGCAGGTTCCTCCCCTCTTTCCAGGTGTGCCATAACCGATCCGCAAGTTCCCGCCCAAACCGTTTTTCAATTTGCCGCCACGCACTATGTCCCCCTAGCCGTTGGGCTAAGTTTGGTGAAAGTACTTTGCCGATGCGAAAATGGTCGCTTCGGAAATCGCGCTCTTCAATAATGCCCAAATCGCGAAACAGGTACTTTAAAAATCCTTCGTACAGTTTGGAAAACGGGAATACGAGGTAGGAATAATCGCTGAGCTGCACATCCGGGTGGAGTTTGCGGTCTTCGATAAGGACCTGCCCATCTTCGGCCAATTGCCGCATTTCCGACTTCAAATACTGCCACAACTCTGATCCTTCCTGAATCATGGATTAACGAATAAATAAATATGTCTCCACAATAAAAAGAACAACAAATAACACCATTCCCCACCGTTGGATATTTTGATCAACGGGTCCCTCGATCATCTGGTACCAACTGGTAAGGTTTCCCCGCACCTGCCACTCGCCGATAGCCGCAAGGACAAGCGCAAGGTAAAGCGACAATACAAGCCCGCTTGCCAACAAGCTTCCGGAGCTTGTCACCACAAAAAAGCTCACTAAGGCAAATGCTGCGGCAAATACGATGGAGCGAAACGGCGAAGGGGAAAGCGCAAAAAACACCTCGGCAATATCCAAAAAATAAATTCCCAGCATGCCGCCGCCCACAAACCAAAGCGACTCCCACGGCGGAGCCGTCCACCACTTCAAAAACCCAACAAGCGCAATATATATAAGCGCAATAGCGACAAAAAAAACCGGCTTTCTGTTGATAATTTGGACAATTTTATCCATCTCCCTTAGTATACTACGTTGAAATTGATAAATTCACCCGTTGCTTCTTGCCACTCCACATCTACCCGCTTCACCCACGCCACTTCCGGACCATGTTGACACTGTTGCACTAATTCTTCCAGGTCTTGCCGCGGCCCCTCGGCCACAAGTTCTACGGTTTTGTCTTCCCTATTCTTTACCCAGCCCACAAGTCGCAGATCCTGAGCTTGTCGAAGGACCCACGCCCTATATCCCACCCCTTGCACGTCGCCGGAGATAATAAGGTGAACGCGTTGCATAGTTTTATTGTATCAAGGCTCTCCTCACAATCAATATGGTATAATAAATATTGCTATGGGATCAGAAAACGTCATGCTCCCCTCTCGCGATTTCGGCGTCGACAAGGATGGTGTCCCTCTTTCACAGGTATTTCTTGATATCAAAGCACCAACAGACCAACATGTCCGATTGCAAGCACTTGTGTGGCAGCGAAGCGCTGATCCGATCATTTCACACGATATTGACCATCATGAAGTCAAAGAACTTGAGGGTTTCCCTCCTGAAGTGGAACCTCCGCAAATAAAAGGGCAATTAGTTTTTCTTTCTGGTTTGTCATCAACAGCCGCCGATTGGCCTGTGGCATATCAATCTTTTGGGAAACATTGGTCTACAATAGTCGGACTCGATCATCCTGAGGCGCCATCTTCAACCATCACGCCGCACGATCGGCCGCTCAACGACGAATCATTTCACAACTCCGGCTTTGTAGAACTTCGTGCGATCGAGCAACTTATACAACAAGGGGTGCTCAAACCCGGTGAAATCACACTCGCGGGTTACTCAACTGGCGGCGCGGTGGCTATAGAAGCAGTAGCCCAAGATATTCGAGAGGCGCAAGAAGGAAAACACGAGCGGTACATAAAAAATCTCGTCCTGTTTTCCCCTGCCGGAATTATCGATATGGGCGACTTTGCCACGATCAACGCTGGTGTACAAGCCGCTTTTACGCCCTATTTCAAAGAATATATGCAGGATGTTTACAGGGAAGGAAAATGGTTTTTTCGAAAAAAACTCATAGATACGCTTCGAAGCATAAAAGACGGACGCGATCAAAACGGAACTGACACAACAACTCATATCTCTCTCACCAAAACACAAAGGGAACGCGGTAAGACCATGTGGGAGGACGAATATTGGAAACAGGCGCAAAACGAACAACTTGTTGCAAGAAATGTGACTGGGGAAGCGCGCGGTACCATTACCGATACCAACGTACTTGTGTATTTGTTTGATAATGACCAGGCAGTGCCGCCCGAAAGATTTTTGACTCCGGCGGATCGGCGCGCGGTTGACCTGCTCATACTCACAAAGAAAGAAAAGCGAACAATCGCAACAGCTCTCCGACGAAACGTTCAAGAACTCGAACAAAAAGAACAGGTGTATACATCACAGGATGAATATAATGCACAATTATACCAAGCCGAACGCAAAGCGCTTGAGGGCAAAAAGGCAGAAAAAGCCGTCGACAGAATATTCAAAAGAGTCAAACAGGCTTTTCCAAATAATACAACCACATATATCGCCATGGGGAATGACAGTCATCACATTACACCACGCGGTAGTCACACGCCGCTTCTTGCGGCAATGCTCGCCCAAACGCTTTCAAAATTAGAGGAAACCCAAGGCCAAACTCGTTAAAAATAAACTTCCACACGCCTGCCTGCTGGCAGGCAGGCCCTGTACCCTACCCCTTCACGTCGCCGGAGATAATAAGGTGAACACGGTGCATACCAATTGCGTTTCCCACATAAACGCCTATAATACGTCTATTCTCTGCCAAAACTTACTGTTTGACAACATGGCGCATCCTGCAGAAGCTCCAACCTTTTTTCACCTTAAACATTCGCAAGATCCATACCATTCTGCGTTAACCTCCGGCGTGATTGCTCACCTAGGAGAAGGTATTGTTTCAAGTGCATTTGAGGGCGTCCGCGCTAGAAGCGGCGAACTTTTGATTGAGCGAGCCGACCCGACTAGTTTTGGCATCATCATAGAGTCCCACGCCCCGTATATGGATCGCTGGCAATCCGATCTTGAAACTATTATCTATCGGGCCACCACATCCTCGCTTCCTATAGATGCACTCTTTGTCGTCATGCCATACATGGAACTTCGTGATGACCGCGCGGTTACTGACGCCGGAGCACTAGCCCGATTATTGAGCGACCGGTTGGCAAACGCAGATAAACAGCAAAAAATCGTCGCAGTAGCTACGTGGGAGCCACATAGCACACAAGGAATAGAACATTTGCGCACTGCGTTCGCCGAAAGCGGGAATGAAGTCGCCATTATTCCCCTCACCGCAGTTCGATTATTTGCCAGAAAGTTTGCCCAGATTATGGCGGAGCACCCTAATCGCCGATATGCTGTTATTTCCCCAGATCTGGGAAGCCTCCACCGCTGCATGATCGCTGCAAAAGAGCTGAACGTTCCTGTCGTCCTTTTTGAAAAAATGCGACCGGCGATTGAAAAGGTTGACTTCGGAAATGCATTTATTGCAGATCCCACGACAGGGCTTGCTGTCCCGGCAATATTTGACGATCTATTGAATATCGTTGCCTTCCCTATTGACGATCTCACCGGAACGGGACGAACCAATTGTGGGGCGGCTGAAATGCTTAAGCGCGACTACGGGGTTGCCGAAGTACATACGGCCATCACTCACGCCTCACTTATTTTACCGGAAGCTAAAAAGCGCCTCTCCGCTGCGATGGAAGAGGGTTTTATTGATGCCATTTTTTTTACTGATACCCTTCCGCCAGTCATGGATGGAAAAACTGTGACTGTTTCTGTTGCTCAATCAACAGCCGCTCTCATGCGCGTCGCCACAGGCATTGGATCAGAAGAGGATAAAGTTGCAGTACAAAAAATCATGTATCCCTTGGGGCCCATCAAGGATGAACTAAAAGAACTTCTTGCTGCAGGACAACTCCCCCTTGTTCCAGAACTCTGGCCGCCGCAAACCCCCAGTACCCCATCGCAGGAAGCAGTTCTTTTTCAATACGCAGGGACTGCTTAATCTTCCCCTTCCTTTAACTTTTTCATCTTCCACATAAACAGACGGGCGCGGGATTTGGCATTGCTGTCTTTGACGAACGAAAGGGCTTTTTCCAGAATTGCCCGCGGGACGGTTTTGGCGAGGCGTATATAGAGGGCTTTGTGTTTGTAGTCGCCCAACGATTCTGCCAGGTAAATGCCGTACGACTGAAACTCACGGGAAATATATTTATCCTCCAGCGGGTTGAATTTCAGAAGTATTTGTCCGATCGACTGCGGTCCTGTTCTCTTCGCCATATCAAAAACCCATCAACTGACACTGCGTAAATACTGCAAAAACTGTGCGGGTTTCATGATGATAATACCATAATCATCTTTTATCCGATCGACCTTAAAATGTTTCACGTTATAAGACAGTAAAAATCGCACACTGGCCGCGTGCGCTCCTGCCACAATGTGTGCATCGTTTTTATCATGTACATAGCCGCCGTATTTGGTTTTCAGAATACTCTGCGAACCTTTTAAGGAAACCACAGTGCAGCATTTTTGAACAAATTGAGCAAGCTTCACCGTGTCCAATCCAAGCCGCTTGGCCACCCGCAGACATTCATCCACAGAAACGGTTGAAAGCATTACGTCCAGACTATCCGTCTTGTGTAAAAGCAGATATGCAGCGCCGGAGGGTGAAAGCAATGAGGAAATAACGACATCGGAATCTACAAACACGGCAATTGCCATACTCACAACGACTTGCGCACAATACGAAGCGCTTCCTGCACTTTTTCTATACCTTTAAAATCTTCCTGTTCTGCCCGATAGAAGTCCTGGTCAAGCCCGGTAAATGCAAACGCAATTGAGCTTGCCGGGATGCGATAAACCTTGCCGATGCGCTTGGCCACAATCTCCCCGCGGTTAATCAGGTCATACACCGTATTTTTGGAGAGCTGCAGGATCTGCGCCACCTGTTCGGGTGTATAGACGCGGAATTGAGACAATGTGCTATTCATGGTTAAATGATACTAAACATGACTATACATGTCAATATGCATGAGTTTAATTAAACCTATTCATCGCCTTATCTATCCCATCTATCAGGGCTATGCGCACGGCGTCGGCGCCGTGCTTCACCAGGTGTTTAAAACTGCCCGCCTCACCCTGATGGAACCGCGACAACACAAAATCTATCACTCCGCGGTGTTTTAAATTCCGGTCGGTATGGCGCTTGACGTCCTCCTTCCCCCGGCCAATCCCCAGCCGGAAACGGGTAAATTGGTCGGTAGCAAGCTGTGCAATGATGGAATCCACTCCATTGTGCCCGCCGGAGGCGCCATTGCCACGGATACGGATTTTACCCAGGGGAAGATCAATATCATCGTGCACTACCCAAACGTCGGACGGGTCAAGTTTATAAAAATCAACCAGAGCCTTGACCGCGTATCCGGATTTATTCATAAACGTCAGCGGCTTTACCAGTAGTACTTCGCCGATTTTGGCAGTTTCGACATTCCATTTGTCACTCGTTTCCCACACTGGCTGGCCGGTCCCCAGCTCGCGGCCCAAACGCTCCACGACCATAAACCCGATGTTGTGCCGGGTAGACGCGTACTTTTCGCCTGGATTGCCCAGACCAACGATTAATTTCATATGGAGATTTTAAGACTTACTGTCTTTTAATAATTCGACCACTTCTGCATCCTCCACTTGTCCAAATTCTTGGTAAAACTGCCCCACGGATCCCAGGTTTTCCGGGGTGTCCAATGCCACGACCTCGGCAACCTCGGGTTTGATCTTGGCTACTGTATCGGGCGGTGCTACCGGCAAAGCAACGACAATTTTTTTTGCCCCTTTAGTGCGCACCCACTTGATGGCTACCTCCATGGTGATCCCTGTTGCCGCACCGTCATCTACAAGTATCACCGTCTTGTCTTTTAAAGACAGGAATTTTCTATCTTTCCTATACAGGAGAACTTTCTGTTTTATTTGGCCGCTGAGCTGTGCTGTTTGAGTTTTGATATACTCCTCGTCCGCCCCGGCGCGGTGACCCATGCGCCAATCAATCACTGAAATTCCATCAGGCGCTACTGCCCCGATGGCCAACTCCGATTCAAACGGACTGCCGATTTTTTTCACCACCAGTACCTCCAGGGGCAACGTGAGCGCGCGCGCAACAGCAGCACCTGCCACCATGCCACCACGAGCTAACCCTACGACTATTGCTCCGCTTGCGCGGTACGAAGAAAGTTTTTCTGCAAGAAGCGTGCCTGCCTGAATTCGATCCGTAAATATCACGTTACTTCATCTTCGCCAATTGTTTTTCGGCCATCTCCCCTACATACGGCACTTTATACATTTCTCCTTGGAATGCCTTCCACATAAGGATAATCCAAAGAATAAATGCAACGAACGAAAGAATAAGGCCGACGAGCCATCCCAGAATCGGGATAAACCCAAGGGCGATATTTACCACAAACAAACCGCCGAACAACATCGTCGATTGCATCGCGTGAAAGCGCACAAATCGGCTCTGCTTCTCCACCAAAAGCATGATAATACCGGTCACAAAACCCAACAGGTACGAAACCGCCCCCATCAGATTTTCATTTCCTTTTGCACCATTTGCCATACTACTCACCTCCTTCTCCTCACCTTACCATGAAAAAAATTGCGGCGTCAAGGAGCAAACCGCCCATTTGTACTAGCGAACTTCAGTTCGCGCTTTTCCTCTAAACTCTTCTAATCTCCTCTAAATTTTCCAACTGTATAACATATCTCCCTCCTGCCTCCTCTTGACACCGCGTACAAAATATTCCATAATATAGAAAGTTAGAAATAAAGAAAGTAGGAAAATATGCAAACTACGGTTTTTGAGGACATCGTCAAACTCCAACCCAAAGGCCTTCTTACGATTCCGAAAAAACTTCGGCAATCCGTAGGACTTACCGAGCGCAGCCTACTGCGGATAAAAGCAAAAGGAAAACAACTAATCATTGAACCCGTCTACACTACTCCCGCGCCAAGAACCTTCTCTGATGAGGAGATACAGGAGTGGCTTGAATTTGATAAACAAGAAACGGAAGCACTCCGTAAACAAGGACTCTTATAATACCGTCATGCCGCAGACACCGGTAGTCGTTTTTGATACGTCGGTCGTTCTTTCCGGCCTTGCTTCCAAAAGCGGTGCATCCCACCAGGCTCTCACACTTGCAAAAAAACACACAATCAAGGGAATAGTAAGTATGACTATAATGAAAGAGGCGCTCAAGCATTCAGAAAAACTTCATCTAACACCGGAAAACGTAGCAAAAAATGCAAAAACCCTGTTCACTATACTTCCTGCTCCCTCCATGGAGGCTACCCAAGAATACGCATCAGTACTATCAGATCCCGACGATCTCCACTTATTAGCAACCGCAAAACAAGCTGGAGCACATTATCTGGTCACCCTTGACCGCCGACATTTGCTCAAACAGGCGCCATCAATTCCTGTTGTTGCCGTTGTCTCGCCCAGAAAACTTATCGCTATACTTTTAAAACATCGATAGCTGTTCTTTGGACGCATCCACCAGCGGCTTTTCTTCGCCTTCCCGCCACAGTCTGACCACGCCAAACACGCCGTCGTAGCCCGGGTCGATTACTAAATCTCCCCGCCGCACCTTATCCACTCCTGCCGCGACCCGATCGCCCGCTATCGTGGCGATGTCTTTTGGTGATGCTGACACGAGCACATGAAATTCCCCGCCCGGCATATCTGTGAGCTTCATATAGGGCGCTTGGACTTTGGGGCTTGCTACCGGCGAGCCGATGCTTTCGGCGATAATCTCCTGAAGCGGCACGAGCATGACAAACGGCGGACGGTTGGGAAAGGCCTTACTCCCCATCATCTGTATTTGGGTCCCGTCTTTCATCTTATATCTTATATCTGACATCTTAAGGTCTTCCTCGCTGCGCGAGGCCAACTCTTCAACCCGTTGCATCACGCCCTGCGTGAGCGGCTTGCCGCACACCGAACACGTCGTGCCCTTGCTCCTTGATTCCTCGGGGCTTAAGCGGACATTGCAGGCCCTGTGGCCGGTATAGTGATACTTGCCTTCTTCGGGGTAAAATTCAATCGTATACGCGATCTTAGAGCTTAGAGTTTTGAGTTTAGAGTTTAGACAAGGCGCCTTTATTGCGTCCGCGATGGAATCATAGTTTAACTCCTGCAAATCAAAAACCGTCGCTTCTCTCCCCAACTTGGGTCCGCTGTGCGCATCGGAAAACGAAACAATCGAACGGTTGTCGAGTTCTTTAATGCGCCAGTTCATCGAAGGATTACTCGATAATCCCGTTTCCACCGCATAAATATCCTTGGCATACGGCCCAAACGCTTCATCAATGCTGTCAAAGCCGCTCATAGAGCCGTACAACGCGAACCATGGTGTCCAAATGTGAGCCCCAATAATGAGTGCTTTAGGCTCTATGGTCAAGACAAGTTCAGCGAGATGGATGCTGGTGAGGCCAATGATCGGCCGGCCGTCGCTTAAAAGGTTGCATCCCTGCCGTGTCATTTCGCGATTGATTTTATCTGCTGATTCAAGCGTCGGCACCCAGATAAGCGTATGCACCCGCCGCCCGTGACCACCCTGGGAGTAAATGCAGGAAACTTCCGTCGCGAGCAAAAAGAGTGAATCCTCTTGTCTTTGTTCCTTATTTGTCTGATTGGTAGTATTGGTAGTATTTTTTAACCGAAGTAGTCCATTCCCCACTTCCTCCAAACTCTCCCGGATTTCGCGCATCCAAAGTGGATGCGTCCAGTCCCCCGTCGCCACGAGCCCAATCCCCTTTCGAGCTGCCCACGCGGCAATATTGGGAATGGTCATCTGTGGAGAGACGGCTCTAGAGAAACGAGAATGTAACTGTAAATCCGCAATCACGTGCATATTATTCAAATAGTTCTTTTAGGAGTTTTTGTAATTTTGATTGATCTTTTTTCTTAGTATACAAATGCCCACCCATTATGTAACCGGCTAGTTGTCTGGGTGCGCGCTTCGTCAATAAGCCAACAATTGATGCAATGGTATATATTTGAACCATTTTTAGCGCTCCTTCTTTTCGAAATCGACGAAGCGAATATTCATAGAGCGACTCGCGCAGTATTTCAAGCTTCACTCCCTGTTCCCACAAACGTATAGAAAATTCCTGATCTTCCCCATAGGCGCGCCCCTCCTCAAACCCTTTTGATTTGCCAAAAATATCTTTTTGCACGGCAATAAACGGCCCGGGAGCGATCTGCCGCTTCATATTCCTCGCTGATTCTACAAAAAAAATCGCAAATAAAATCCAAACCACATCCCCAAACGTACTGCCATCCGGCGTAAACCATGAGGTAAAAAATTTCATCGTGGGATGAGCTCTTGTATATACACGACACCGATCTAGTGCGTGTGAAAGCAGGACATCATCTGCGTCCAAAAACATAAACCACTCGCCGTGGGCAGCGCGGGCACCGATATTTCTCTGCAACGGAAGACTGGCTTTCTTACTAATGATAATTTTCAGTTTTGGAAGTCTCTTGATGAATGTTTTGGCCACTGCTACCGTTTTGTCACGGGACTTGCCATCTACTACAATCACTTCAAAATCGCGATTTGCTTGATCAACAAGCGAGGTGAGAAGCTTCGGCAAAAATTTTTCTTCGTTGAGTGTCGGAATAATAACGGAAAACATCGGGCTCTTCATGGGTCGTGGAGCGTATTATATCCTATTCCACCTCATGCAGCCAAAAAAAGCTGGTACACCACAAACAAACCGTAGAAAATAAGCAGCCCCAATCCTTCCTGCCGCGAAATGGACTGTTTAGATTTTGCTGCCCAGATAAAAAACAGCGAAACTCCCAATAGAAGCATAATGGTAAACATCATCCCTTCATACGAAGTCGTCTGAAATGGCGCCAAAATCCCAAGAACCCCCAAGATGAACGTATTGGCCACGCTGCTTCCTAGGAAGTCTCCAAACGCGATATCGCGCCTTCCGCGCGCAATGGCCTGAAACGCAAGGCTGAATTCCGGCAAATTAGTTCCGACTGAAAGGAAAAACAGGCCAAACACCAACGCTGGAATATGAAACGCCGACATAAGAATTTCCGCACTCTCTACCACAATCTTTGATGCAATCACCATACCGATGACTCCTGCCAATAACATGCCCAACAGCGTTGCCATGTGCTTGGCGTGATTGGCACGCTTTGCCACCCGTTTGGCAAGCTTTTCCTCATCGCTTACAAAAATCACGTACAAAAGATAAAACCCTACCAACAGGAGCCCGTCTACCCGAGAAAGATTGCCGTCCCGCAGTGCCGCCACCGGCGAAGCGACAACGGCTGCGGCAAACACAAGATCAGGGAATCCGTCGGCGGCGGCCTGCAACATGACAAAAAACTCGGGCGTGGAGGTAAGCATCCCCAACACAAAAAACCCGATGATGAAGGTCGGCAACCCCATTTGGCGCGCGATATCCTCTGCCGCATGCACAACGAGGCGCGCGCTTACCGCCAAGACAATACCAAATACGATAAGAATCGCGACATTTACCGGGATCATATACACAGTGTACGGAAGTTTTGGTCCTTACGCAATTGCGCGGTACCGCCTCGTAGTCTCAAAAAAGAAATACGAGAAGTAAAAAAGAAGCGGAGCCGCCGACAGCGCCACCAGCGGCACCCGTTCAAGGAAAAATAAGGTAACGACGATCAGCCCTGCCAAAAAATTATCAACGATTCCAAACAGCAAAACATAATACGAAATTTTATGCCGCAGAAGCTTGAGCGGAAACAGGTAGAGTAAAAATCCCGCAATCGAAAATCCGCCGAGCACTCTCCAGTATGCAGACCCAAGTCCTACCATTGCAAGGAGGTCTCCCGGTACCAAAAGAAGAAACAGTCCCCAGGGAAACAGCAACAATAGCAGATTTATCTCCAATATGCGCTGGAATTTGGCGATACGTTTTTTGCGCCGCTCCTTGATTTCTTCAGGAATATCCACATCAGAAAGCGCCAAATAGACAAACAGCCCGTAGAACGATACGATGATCCAGTTTTCATATGCCCAAAGCCTGCGGTTCACGGCGTCTATCCGCGGCGTTCGCAAAAAATGATAAAACGCATACAAAATACTCGCCAAAAAAACAAGGTGAATGGTGAGAAAAAAATAGCGTTTGACGGGTGGCAGTCTCATGAGTGGGAAGTTGTTTGATTGTGGTACATTTTGGTCACTTCGTCAACGGTTGTTGCCTGCCGCGGGGATTTATCACTGCGAATACGCACGAGCCGCGGAAACCGCACCGCGACGCCTGCGCCATGCGATGGCGATTTCGTCAGATCATCGCCGGCGATTTCCACCACAATTTTGGGCAGCACCCAGATATCCGGAGTAAATAATTTATGAACGCCCACATATTCTTTGGGCTGCTCCTTTGTTTTTATCTTTTCCAGTTTTACCCGAAATTCTTTCCATAACCGGTCGGAAACGCCGGTACCGATCTTGGTAACGGTGACAAATCCATCGCCACTGCGCACACCCACCAAAAACATGCCGATGCCAAATCCCGTCCGCTTCCCCTGTCCCTTATAATACCCCATGACGACCGCATCGATGGTGTCCGTAAGTTTTCCCGTTTTGCCTTCTTCTTCTTTAAACTTCACCCAACTGTATCCCGTGCGCCCCGGCTCGTATGGACTATCCCATGTTTTCACCACTGCCCCCTCCAAACCACGAGCCAATTGTTCATCGTGATATCGCCTGATCACCTGGGCCGAGTCCGTGACGATTTGGGGGGAAATGGTAAGGATAGCGCCATTTTTGACGATTTGTTCCAGCAGTTTCCTTCGGTCTGAAAGAGCCATATCGAGTAATTCTTTTCCATCACGATACAGTATGTCAAAAATGAAAAATTTTAAGGGAATTTTGTGCCGTGTTGCCTCTATGTCGTGTTTGCGTTTGCGGCTCATCGTTTCCTGAAACGGAATAAGCTTTCCGGTCGCAGGATCTACGCCAATCGCCTCACCATCAAGGATCACCTCGTATGCATTAATTTGTTTACCTATGCCAGAGAGCTCCGGAAACATGAGCGTCGTGTTTTCCAGATTCCTCGAAAACGTC
>Ga0075709_116_pt1 | contig 23737 bp, 28 predicted proteins | sample RifGroA2_FD_67740 | JGI IMG/M metagenome (GOLD analysis project Ga0075709, IMG submission 67740) | Microgenomates (Gottesmanbacteria) bacterium GW2011_GWA2_47_9 | reverse complement strand
CTCCTTGCTCATGGAGTTCCCAGGCAAGCGTAATGAGCGTTAAGTTATTCATGTCCATGATTGTACATGGACTGTCGGATATTTACGGGGAGAAACCGGTTGCATATCAAAGTCAGTTGTGCTTCGATAGAAGGGGGGAGGTGAGAAATTATGTTTAATCGTTATTGTAAGCGCTCGGAGAAGTATTTCAGCAAATATCCATATGTTAATGCCGCAGTGCACGTCATTGGTGGCGTCGGCATTGGATTTTTGCTTACCTATCCACTGGCTGGTAGTCATCCTGTGCGTTGGGGAGTGGCGTTTTTGGCGCTTTCTGTGCTTGGCCACCTATGGGCGTCCATGCAGAAGTGATCCGCCTCATTGGCGGGTCATCCCGAGCGTAGTCGAGGGATCTCTCTACTCTATTCTACGTCGCCGTTTTCTTTGATTTTCGTGTCCTCGTACGGACCAATCACTCGTCGGTAAAACTCATGCGTGACGGCAGAAAGCACCCCGAGCGCGCGATTGAGGTGAAAATACCGCGTCGGGTACAATCCTCTAACAAGCCTGGTAATGGTATAGTTAAACGCCCCGTCCTGCTCTTCCATCGGCAACGATTGCAAATGTTTCAAAAGCGGCGCAATCACGCTATCCATCCCCGGCCGCTGATCCTTCTTTATATATGGCATATAGCGAGTATATCACACAGATTTCCGGCGGAACCTAGGCATGAGCTAACCCACGCACGTCTTTGAGTATTTCTTCTGCATGGACCGCAGGATTGACATTCTCATATACCTTTTGGATTTCTCCCTGCGGATTTATTAGATACGTCATGCGAATCGTGCCTTCAGACCATGCATGATACGCACGAATCGTTTCTTTTGATTCATCGCTCAGGAGGGGAAAATTTAAATGATATTTTTCCGCAAATTTTTTGTGCGAGGCAATCGAATCTTTCGAAACTCCAAGTATAACGACATTCAACTCCTGCAGTCTGTTTAGCCCGTCTCGAAACTTGCACGCCTCCACCGTACATTAATAGCTCTGCAGGCCTTGTCAGAATAGTCCAAAAACTATACCAATAGTTTTCTACGACGGATCAATAATATTATACTAAACAACCCATTCGCAAGAGTCCAGGTGACCGGATACAGCCATGTAACGATGCTATACCGTTGCAATGCAAAGATACTTAATCCGTGCCGGAATGCATTTAACGCATACGTAAAAAGTGTTTCCGAATGGGGTTTATTCCACGATTTTCTCACCGTCGGAACAAAACCCAACATTTCGATGGTAGATATTAATATGACCGAAAGGACTGGCTGTTTGGCAAATACCCAAATTACAATTGCAATAAGCGCGGCGATGAAAAAAGCCGTATCTGCTTTTGTAATATCTTTTTTCCCGTTCCTCAATCCCAAAGCAAATATCACAAAACTAACGAGTGCTGCTGCGAGCGTCACGAGCGATCCGATGCCGGCGTTTCCGCTCACCTGTAACGCAAAGGCAATTATTGTCACGAATCCCCATAGAAACCAACTATACACGTGAGGCTTTGTCTTTCCCTTAATCGTATCGCGGATATACGGCACATAGCCGACAAACGTAAGTAGAACTGCAATAACACCTATGAGATATTTTATCGTAAGCATTTTTATAAATCACCGATTATGGTGTTAATTATAACCTCCTTGGCAATGCAGTATCTCCTGCAATAAGAGCTTCTTTCTTTTCCCGCGGCCATTGCTTTAATTCCCACTCACGCTTCATAGCTTCTGGGCGGGTTGGATATGTTTCTGTGTAGACTAGCTCAAATGACTTAAAATAGCGAATATATTTCGCTGATTTCGGGGTTTTATTCTTATGCTCCTCTAAGCGCTTCTTCAGGTTATTGGTCTGACCAATATAGAGTGTGTTAGAAGAGGTACGCAGAATGTAAACAGTAAACACTATAACATTGTATCAAATCCGGGCCTAACCCTCCGCACACAAGACTACTACCTTTCGCACACAAAACATGGTATCCTAAAATTCATGCCTGACGATACTACCACATGTCCAAAATGCGGGTCACCGCTTGGGGAAATCACAGAAACCGCCTCCGGTAAAAAGCTTCAACGCTGTTCAAAAGGCGCGTGGGATCCCCAAACAAAGAAAAATGAAGGGTGCGACTATGTGAAGTGGCTTTTGGTTGAACCAAAAACGCTTGACGAAAAATGTCCCAAATGCGGCTCAGCCCTCGTCCTCCAGGTTACGCGGTTCGGCAAAAAAATGAAAAAGTGTTCAGCGGGCGGGTGGGATAAAGAAGCCAAAAAACCCACAGGATGCGAGTATGTGGACAAAGCGGCGCGAAAAGCAACCGGGTGCGCGTATATCCAATGGCTCAAGCCCGGCGAACGGGTGACGGGTACCGGCGAAGAATTTTTACCTCCGGAGGAATAGACAGGAAATCTACTAAATTTTTCCGACTCCATTTCTCGGCAAGGGCAGCATGCCGATTCTCTTTTGTAAATCGTTGGTATTCCTTTGCATCGCTACGCAACTCCCACACATTGTTGCTGCTGAACCGGGTGATGTTTCTGAACCGGAAAACTCTTCGCCTGCCAAAGTTGCTTCTCTCGCTATTCTATTCAAAATCTCATCATTAGGCGATAATGCTCTAAAAAAAATACAATCTGCTTCGCAATTAGCAAGTTCTCCTTCTTTCATATTCCTAAAGAACCTGATAGCCGAAACCTAATAAAATCTTCGTCTGTCAATAACTATACCATGCTTGCAAGCGTACCTATCTAGAACCTTTCTATCGTTATAACCCAGAGCTTACGTTGTTACTTCCCAGATATTATTATCCGGATCTTTGAAGTAGGCAACTTTTTGTCCCCAGGGAGTTGTTTTGGGGCCTTCAAATATTTCAACACCTTTTTTCTTTAACTCCTCACACGCCTTGTTTATATCGACTACTTGATATGCCAGTACGCAACCTCCACCTCTTTTCATATGGTTTTTAGAAAACATTATTATCGCTTCATCTTTTTGGAAAACAGCAAGCAGTGTGTCGCCTAGTTTAAAATCAGCATATTTCCCGTCTTGAGAATTCATCGTTAGACCCAAAGAGTCCCGATAAAAAGAAAGGGATCGTTCAAAATCATGAACGAGCAGACAAACTGCATAGAGCTTATTCATCATAGCCTAATTTTAATATCATATTGTCAGGATCTAGGCTGGGAGGCTTGGATTCCTTTAATTGTTAACAGCGCTGACAGTTTACCGGAAAATTCGAACTTCTTTCCAGCAAATTGTTAAATGATTGGCTCGGCCCGCTGCGCGGGCCTCCCCATCTCCGGCACTCGCTTCGCTCGTGCCTTATAAACTGTCAGCTTGAAGCAGATTACTATCTGCTAAAAGAAAACGCAAAATTTTAAAGAACGATTATTGATTTTATACTAACGGGTTTTGTTTGGGAATGTCAAGAGTTAGAGTATAATTGTCTTTTGCCTTTGCGCCAAACGGCTTTTTAAATATGACCACTAATAATGAAACACTTAATTGGTATAAAAATAACGCAGCTAGTTACGCCGCTGCTATTGAAAATATTGTCTCTTGGGATCAGGTAACAGAGTTTACGTCTTTACTACCATGGCAGGGGTTAATATTGGACGCCGGATGCAATGGCGGCAGAGACTGTAGGGTATTCGCAAAGATGGGTTATAAGTCAATTGGTTTAGATTTAGTAAGAACCTCGTTGAAAATTGCTAAAGTCAAAAATCATAGCGAATTTATTAATGCTGACTTTTTTAATACGCCATTTCCAGATAATTGTTTTGATGGATTATGGGTACACGCCTCAATTCATCATCTCGAAACATTCAATGATGTAGCTTCTGTATTCAAAGAATTTTTCAGAATCTTAAAACCGTTGGGCATAATTCATCTAGCAACACAGGCTCAAACAAGTGAACAAAAGACAACGATTGTATTTGACACGCTGGCCAAAGCTGAAAGATTTTATCGATACTTTACCGGTCAGGAATTAAGAGGATTGTTTGTGAATTCTGGATTTGAACCAATTCAAATTAATCAACATAAAGAAATTTCCGACAAGGTTAATGGAGGCAGGGGTGACGTCGAATGGTTAGTTGCCTTGGCAAGAAAAAGTATAGCAGTTGTTGAGTAGACAAAGTTGGACAAAGCGGCGCGAAAAGCAACCGGGTGCGCGTATATCCAATGGCTCAAGCCCGGCGAACGGGTGACGGGTACCGGCGAAGAATTTTTACCTCCGGAACCCGAAGGGGCGTAATTTGCTTCCTCACTAACCTTATGCTGAGCGAGCGCGTTTCAATATGGGATTATTACCATATGAGACGCTTCTGATGTATGATATTATTTCGCTATGGATCGTGTATTTGAAAAATCGCCTCACATTCAATTTGCCTCATCGATAAAACCTGAAGAAATAGAGCAGTTTGACACCCAAGAACAAACGAATAGTGGTGAATGGGAAAAAGGAAGGAGATTAACTTCCGCGGAACAAGACGTGGTAGCGAAATACCAAACGGTATGTAGGATAGAGTTTGAAAAAATGGGACTTAAGCCCAAAGATATTAGAATTGGCTCAAGCGAACAAATAAGAATAGTAGAACTTAGCGAAAATGAAGGGATAACACCAGGAGGTAGGTCAAGTCCGCTAGGAAACAAAATGACGTTTTACGTAGATTCCGGTAAAACACTGGCAGATTACAGCAGGGAACGGATTGCAGAGATATATTGCCACGAAACTGGTCATTTTTCCACAAAATTAGTCATTGGTAGAAAACCATGGAGCTCTTTCAATGGTGAGAAGCAATTGCGCAGGCTCGCTTTTGGGTTTTCTCAGGATATGCTTTTTCGAGATGGCAATAAAGGACCGTATGAAGAAGCCTTAGCAAGTTTGTTTGGATATCTATGCCTGGATGCTATATATCCTGGAATAACGGTTGGCACCCCATACCAAGCATCAGTACCCTTTATGATAAGTCTGGTCGAAAATTATTCTAAAAGAATGAAGATTCCGGTCATAGAAGGGCTGAGGGAGTTTATTCGAGCAAAAACAGTAAGAGACTTTGGTTTTCAGGCAACGTTAACTAAACTTTATGGGAATAGATTTGTAAAAAGTCTTAACAATCTAGAATGGGACCAATTTAGCGATTCTCCACACATTTATGGTGGTATAGATTTTAGGCGTGAGGCACTCGAAGTCGCGAATAAGGGAAGATTTGGTCGCGAATATAGATATCTTCAGGACGAAATTGATTCAGGACAAGTAATAACCATGAAGGGCTTATCTATTTTCATCAAGAGCGAGCGTCCCCCCGTGAAAAAGAACCTCATGCAAAGGTTATTCCGAACCTAAAAAATTGAACAACAAAAATGCCACCTCGTTATGTGGGCAGCGCTGCGGGACTTGGATTCGAACCAAGATAACATCCTCCAGAGGGATGCGTACTACCATTATACGATCCCGCAGCGCTGCCCGCTTTAGAATACGATCCCGCAATGCTCGTATTATACCCCAAAATCAGCTTTGACTCATCAAGTGGGCGCCCGCAAAGCCACGATTGGCCTTGCGTAAATGGTACAATAGAGCCATGTTAGTCGACAATATCAAGCTAACGATCAAAGCCGGCGATGGGGGCGACGGGTCCGCACATCTGCTGCGCGACGCCCGGACGTCCAAAGGCGGGCCGGATGGCGGCAATGGAGGCAATGGCGGCAACATTTACTTTCAGGGATCTCACAATATTACGGATCTTCGGGAGTTCCGCTACAAGAAAAAAATCGAGGCAGACAATGGCATCGCAGGCAAAGGACAAAAGATGTTCGGACGAAATGCTTCCCATGTTACTACCTTTTTCCCCCTGGGCACACGAATTACGAATCTCATTTCAGGTGAAGTATATGAAATTACCGACACGACCACACGAATTTTGGCGGCGCGCGGCGGCATCGGCGGACGCGGCAATGTCGAATTTAAAACTCCCACAAACCAAACACCCCGCAATATCGAGCGCGGTACTCCCGGAGAAGAAAAACAATTATTTTTGGAACTGCGGCTTATCGCCCAAATCGGACTCATCGGTTTACCCAACGCCGGAAAAAGCAGCCTGCTTGCAGTACTCACCCATGCCACACCCAAGATAGCGGACTATCCGTTTACCACGCTCGAACCCAATATCGGCATGCTGGATGCCGCTGCTATCGCCGATATTCCGGGACTTATTGAAGGCGCCTCCAAAGGAAAAGGCCTCGGTATAGATTTTCTGCGCCACATAGCCAAAACCAAAATCATTATCCACTGCATAGACCTGACCAACACTCATCCCAAAACATCCTACGACACCGTCCGAAACGAATTAAAAAAATTTAACACCGAACTTTTGGCAAAACCGGAATATGTACTTCTCTCCAAATCTGACCTCGCAAGCCAAGCAACGATCCGAAAAACGCGCGCCCTTTTTGAAAAAGCCGGCAAAAACGTGCTGATCTGCTCCATATATGACCAACAAAGCATTGATGCCCTAAAGCAAAAGCTTAAAAAGCTTCTGGAAAATGCTCCCGGCAACGCATGAAAAAAATATTTCCCAATAAAGAAGCAAGAATCCTTTTTACTGCAAAGGGATATCAACAAGTACTCGTGGAAAAAGAAAAACTATTGACAGAACGGCCGGAAGCCGTAGAGCATTTACGCAAGGCCCGCGAGATGGGAGACCTCTCCGAAAACGGGTACTACAAAGCCAGCCGTGCGCGGCTTTCTTTTTTGGATGCGCGCATCCGGCGCGTCGAGCGGTTGATCCGACTGGGAGTCATCGTCCAGTCTTCGCAATCAGGACCCTATCGGCCGCGCACTTATGGGGAAAAAACAAAATGAAACTATTACCGTCCAAGCTCCTTCGGGGACAAAAATATATACTATCCTCTCGGTAAGCCAATAGTGCCGCCCGCCGCCCGTGCAAGCAATCCGTCGTTTTCAAGTCCGGAAAGGATAGTACGCGTAAATTCCCGTGATTTCCCGTACTTCGTTTGAAATTCTTTAAGAATTACACTTTCCCGTATATTCCCTTCCCGCAAGCGGTCAATGATCCTGCCGCGATAAAACCTATCCGACTCGCGAAATGGAATTGCTTTTTTCTTTTCATTTTTCATTTTTAAATTTAAAGTTTTAAGTTCTTCTGATCCGTAGTCCATCAGCGCCTGATGCCATTCCCACGCTTTCCCCTTGGGAACTAATTGATCAGCAACTAATTGAATAATCGAAGGTTTCTGTAGTTTATCTTTGAAAAAAAAGTGCGTGATGATCTGCCGGATGTTTGTATCGACACAGGCGACCTCTTGCCTATAAGCGAACACCAAAATTGCTCGAGCAGTGTATGTGCCCAATCCGAGGAGTTTAACCAGTTCCTTCTCGCTTTTTGGAAATTTGCCTCTATATTCCTTAACAATTCTTTGCGCTGCTTGCTTTAGGTACAACGCCCGCCGATTATACCCCATTCCCTTCCATGTTTTGAGAACATCACTCGTTAAGGCCTTCGCCAGATCATGAACGCTTGGATATCGTTCGATGAACTCACCATACTTCGGCAAGACGCGAGCCACTTGCGTCTGCTGGAGCATAACTTCAGAAACCATGATCTTGTACGGATCGTGTGTGTGCCGCCACGGAAGATCGCGGTGATGATCTTTCCACCAAGAGAAAATTAATTCCCGAAAATTTTTAATTTTTTTGCGAGAAAGCTTCATCGCTGTCATTCTACCAAAAACTCCCCCTTTCAGGAGAGTTTTTGTTTTTCCTAAGCAACTAAGTAACTAAGCTACTAACTAACTTAGTTTACGGTGTCGGCGTCGCCGTAGGCGTCGCGCTAACTACCGGTAAATTAAAGTCTTTCACCTGACTCACTTCTGTCACTGTATTTGCTTCCCGATCCCATAAGCCTTTTACCCGCACCCGGTGTCCGATCAATATATCGGACTGGACGATTGTTTCTCCTTTGCGGTTTTCAAACTCTGTAGACGATGAAACGGTCACCGTTTGATCGGCACGTTTTTCTGAAACCGTCCCCATCACCCAACCGCTACCGGTCAGTGATTTGACAACACCCATAAACACACCAAAACGCTTCTGCACCGAAAGATCGCGAACTAGTCATCAGTCAAGACGGTGTATGATTTCCCGTCTTTCTCAACCGTCAACGTCGTGCCGCTTTTGGCTGTTACTTTACCCGTGCCAATTGCTGCCCGACCTTTAAGATTGAAAAATTTTTGAAAGAGTCCGGGTCGCGATCCGACGCGTTCCCGAAGGTCTTCTTTCAACTCTTCCCGCATTTCTTTTCTTACTTCTTTCTGTACTTGACCGGGGTTAACCGCAATAACGGGGGTAGCAAGTTGCACACTCACCAACCCGGCCGCAGCCAGCATCCCGATCTTTTTAACAACATTCTGCATATCAACTCACCCCCTTTATATATAATACGCAAAGGAGACGGAAAAAGTTTCACTGTCCGGAATCATAGGTAACGGTAATCTCTTTTTCAGCCACATTACCATCCGCATCGTTGGCAAAAATGACGATCGGATTTTCTCCTTCATCCAGTGTAATGTTAGCAGAAAAATTGCCATTGGCATCGGCAACCGTTGAGACATCATTTATAAATACTTCCGCCCGCGGTGCAGTCTTACCCTTCACCGTAACCGTAGCACTGGTCACCGTCGCACCATCTGACGGCGACGTTATCGTAAGAGTAATTTCTGTAGCCCTGGGAATATTTGCTTCTTCCGCCAACTGACTGACCCCTGGGGTAATCTGGATTGGAACAGACCCGGGTGCATTTGCTTCTGATTCTCGTGCCGCTTGCTTTTCTTTTTGGTATCGGGCAATACCCACGCCACCTGCGACAAGCACGATAACGATAATTGGAAGAAGAAATTTTTTCATGGCTGTGCCCCTTTCTTTATATGCGTTTTTTCGTATTGCGCAAGCTGCGACATTTTGCTATGTATAAGCCGACGCTTGCTTACCGTTACCAACAAATATATCCCCATGATACCACACAAAAATATTCCCAGCGCAATCATCTCCCATGGCAGTTCTGTCAAAACAATCATAACCGTATCCTGCCAAAATTCTTCAACGATTTCCCTATCTTGAGTAAAGAGCATCAACATGTCCAATGTTTGTCGTCGAAGCACTTCTTGGGTTCCCGCCCACACGATGGCCAACAATGCTCCCGCAAGCACGGCTGCGCCTACTAAAAACCACCCTACCCAGAAGGCAGTCTGCCGCCGTTCCCAGGCGACAACGCGATCCATCACTCGTTTTGTTACATCAACCTGTTTCATACAGCAACTTTTGCAATGCTAACTTTGCTCTTCTCAAATGAGTACGCACGGTATTCACAGGAAGTTTCAATTTACGTGCTATCGCCTCATATGATAACTCATCAAAATAGTGCATCTCAATAACCCTACGGTGAACGGACCGGAGTGCTCGTACCGCGTGCCGCACGCGGCCATGGTCTTCATGTTTTACGAGATGTTCCAAAGGCGACACAGTATCACTTACCATATGCTCAACTGCATCAAGCGATGCGTGTTTCCTGGGTCCACGCCGCAGCGCACTGATCGCACCGTTTCGCACGATGGCATACAAAAAACAGCCGGGCTTGGTACCGCTTGACCAACTGTTCAAAGGCAAAAATATTACCCTGCTGGACTTGGGTGACGAGCTTTTCGTCGGTGGTTTCCTGCATGATAAGGCTTAATTATAGTACAATACACGAGATGAAATCAGGAATTGTTGCACTTATCGGCCGTCCTAATGTCGGCAAATCAACCCTCGTGAACGCCATCCTGCGGCAAAAAGTGTCCATCACCTCCCCCAAACCCCAAACCACGCGCTTTAGCATCCAGGCGGTCTTTGAAGACGAACGCGGGCAAATTATTTTTATCGACACCCCTGGCATATTTGGCAAAGTTGAAGACCAGCTTGCCGCGCGCATCAACAAACGCGCAGAAGAATCCTTGGGTCAAAATATTGATGTGGTCCTTTATATGATAGACCACACCAGAGCCCGCGCCGAAGAGGAGAATAAAACGCTTGGCATCGTGCGGCGTGCAACCGTCCCCAAAATTTTGGTTATCAACAAAATAGACATCAAGCAACCCACACACATCATCCAATACAAATTCATGGAAGAAGAATTTGACGACGTGGTGCGCATATCCGCCCTCACGGGCGCCCATATCCCGACACTGCTTAACACAATATTTTCCCATCTGCCAGAGCGGAAATCCATGATTGATGCAACGACGCTTATCCAACCGGCATTAAATCTTGACAGTAAACTGTTTATTTCCGAGCTTATCCGGGAAAAAGCGTTTCTATTTTTGCGAAGTGAATTGCCATATACGCTCACCACAGTGGTGGATGAAATTGCCGAGCGCGAAAACGGGCTTCTGTTTATAAAAGCACGGATACTTACCAGCGCCGACCGCTATAAAGCGATGATCATCGGCAAAAATGGCGCGATGATAAAAGAAATCAGCATGGCGGCCAGAAAAGAACTGGAAACGGCAACAAGCAAAAAAGTATTTATAGAGCTTACGGTCGAGACTGACCCGCACTGGATCCAATACGTGTAAGTGTTTCTTCTTTTCCTAAAATTTCTAGCGATTCAAGAAGCGGCGGGCCGACGGTTTTCCCCGTTACCGCAACCCGAAGCTCCATAAATACATCTTTCGCTTTACCCCCTGCCTTATCCGCAGCCGCACGAATGGCTTGCTCCATAGCATCATGATTCCATTGACTTTCCTTAAGGGCGCGTTCTACAACCTCAAGCAATTCTCTTTTTACCGGTCGTTCGAGTTCTTTCGGCCGTTCAAAGAAAAACCCCGCGAGCGATTGAAACTCCGACAAAACCTTCATCCTGTCTTTAATCAAAGGAATAATTTTATCTAAAATTTGATCGTGTTTACTTCGTGTTAACGTGTTAACATATTGACATATAAGCTCCTTGAGTTCTTCATCTGATTTTTTACGCAAATACTCTCCGTTTACCCATCGGAGCTTCTCAACATCAAAAATAGGCGCGGTGGTTTGGATATCTTCAAGTTTAAATGCCTTAATCATTTCCTCAAGAGAAAAAATGTCTTTGCCTGACGGGTGCGACCATGCAAGCGTTGCTAAGTAATTTAACACTGCCTCCGGCAGAAACCCTTGTTCCCTAAAAATTGATAGAGCATGATGTGTTTGGGAGTGGACGAAATCCACTCTTCCCCGCGGATAATGTGGAAAATTTCCATCAGATGATCATCTACCACCACGCCCAGGTGATAGGTAGGATATCCATCTGATTTCAAAAGCACCTGATCATCAATGAGTTTATTTTCAAATGATATCTCGCCCCGAATAATATCCTGAAATACCGTCACTCCCTTATCCGGAACATTCAGCCGTATCACATGCGGCTCTCCATTGTTAATTCTTAGTTCTGAATCCTGAACTTTTTTGCAACTCCCGTCATACATCGGCGGCTCATGATTTTTTTGCTGGTCAAGCCTCATCTTTTCAAGCCGCTCCGGCGTACAAAAACAGTAATATGCATGTCCTTTCGTAACTAATTCTTCTGCATATTTTTTGTAACGGTCGAGCCGTTCAGATTGACGATATGGTTTGTGGGGCCCGCCGATATCCGGTCCTTCATTGTGATCGATACCCAACCACTTCAATGAATCTAAAATATGCTTTTCGGATCCCTCCACAAGCCGGGTTCTATCCGTATCTTCAATACGGATGATAAATTGACCCCCGTGCTTTTTGGCAAATACGTAGTTGATAAGCGCGGTATAGGCATTACCGATGTGGAGATCTGCGCCGGTAGGCGAAGGGGCGATGCGGGTTCGAACGGTTCTCATACGATTGATTCTAACACCTAACAAACGTATACTCAAAGTGACGACGAAATTCTTATTCCGGCGTCATCCTGAGCGAAGTCGAAGGAGCTATTTCAATGGCTACACTTACGGAAACCGCCTACCATGCCCGGCGCGCCATCAACTGGGCGATACTTGCTGTCATCGCGTATGTGATTCTTCGCGCTTTTTGGAGTATTTTTGTTGTGGTGTGGCTTACTGTTTTCCCTCCAAAGGCTCCGCCGCCCAACCACGCGTTCGGAAAACTTCCGGCCATCAAATTTGCCGAGCCCCAAGCCACGCCTTCCGGACAACTCACGTTTACCCTGGAAACCATTCAGGGTCGGGTGCCACCCGCATCGCCCTCCGCTACCGTGTATTTCATGCCTAAATCGCCCGCCAATTTGCTCGCGCTTACCAAAACGCAGGATTTTGCCAAACGATTGAGCCTTAACCCCACGCCCATTGCGGAAACGAAAAATATTTACCGCTTTGAGGATCCGGATTTACTGTTGCGGCGGCTACGGTATGATATCGTGTCCAATAACTTTATTTTGCGTTATGGATTTGAACAGGATCCCGGAGTATTTAGTGAACGCAATATCCCTGGTTCCGCCGGAGCGCTTGCAGAAGCCAAAAACATGTTGCAAGTATACGAACTATTTGTTCCGGAACTTGCCGGCGGCAGAAGTACGGTCACGTATCTACGCATAAGCGGCAACAAATTCACACCCACTACCAGCCAATCTCAAGCCGACGCCGCACGCGTTGACTTTTTCCGCCGGCCGGTTGGGGGAATTCCGGTATTTACTCCGTATCCGGATGAAGGCTTGGTTTCATTTGTGTTTTCCGGAGCCAACAACACCAAAAAACGCGTACTGCAATTTGCTTATACGTTCTGGCCTATTGATTATGAAACGTCCGCCACCTACGGACTCAAATCAAGTGAACAGGCATGGGAAGAGTTAAAAAGCGGGAAGGGCTATATTGCCCGTTACCCCAAAACGGGAAATGTTATAACCGTCCGGAACGCACGCTTGGGATATTACGACTCGTTTGAACCGCAAACCTATCTTCAGCCTATGTTTGTTTTTGAAGGTGATGACGGATTTTTAGGCTACGTCCCTGCTGTTGCGCCCCCGTGGACGGAATAGTTAATCAGGTTGAAACACCTGCCATTGATAATTGCCAAATACCCAATCGATAAGCTTTGCCGTTTCTCCAAACCGGTCGCGGCTTTTGAGAACCACGATAATGATCCGGTGTCCCCCGCGCTCAACCAACGTCACCAAATTTTCTCCTGCTTCTTCGGTCCAGCCGGTTTTTATACCCCCCACGCCCGGAATTTTCCCCAATAATTGATTGATATTTTGCAACGGATGGAAATATGTATGTGTTACGTCGGAAATCGTAATCTGCGGAATAGCCACCATTTTGGCAATCGTCCGGTTCGTGAGGGCCACTCCTGCCAATCGCGCCAGATCCATGGGCGTCATTTTGTGACTGGGATCATCATATCCTACGGGGTTGGTAAATGTACTTTTCGTTAAATGGAGTGCCTTTGCTTTTTCATTCATCTGTGCAACAAACGAGTCAACTCCTCCTTCATAATGTTCAGCAAGCGCCCATGCCGAATCATTGCCGGAAGCAATAAGCGTACCATAGAGTAAATTTTCAACCGTCATGCGCTCACCGGCCACTAGCCCCATCGTTTGCCCCTCATTGGAAAGCGTTTTTACCGTCACGACATCTTCCAGATTATATGCATCCAACGCAACCAACGCCGTCAAAATTTTTGTGGTAGATGCCGGAAAAAGCAGCTCTTCCTCATTTCGTTTATACAAATACACTCCCGAATCAATATCCAATACTATTATTCCTCCCGCGCTTAGTTCTCCCCCCGGATATACGCCGGTAACATTGGTCGGATATGGTGCGGGCGTGGGTATGGCAAACGGCAACCGCCGCACGCCCTGAGTTTTTGGACGGACAATCCTGGTATAAATATTTTGCCCCGGGTAAAAAAGGAAAAATACTATCAAAATCGCAAGATACAGAAGTTTATCCCACGAACGTATCCACCAATGAGACTTTCGGAAAATAACACCGGATTTTTTGGGCATGGCGAATTATTTCTTTTGCACAATTCTGATATTTAATTCTTCCAGTTGTTCGTCAGTAACATTGCTTGGTGCATCCATAACGCTTATAGCCCCCGACGCAGATGCCGGAAACGCCATAACCTCGCGGATGCTGGGTTCACCCAATACGGCCATAAGCAGCCGGTCAATTCCCGGGGCAATCCCTCCGTGCGGCGGTACGCCGTAGCTAAATGCCGTAAGCATATGGTCGAATTGAGACTTCTGGCCCTCGGTAAATCCAATCAGGTCAAACACTTTGTTTTGAACCTCCGACTGGTGGATACGGATACTTCCGCCTCCTACTTCAAACCCATTGAGCACTAAATCATGCTGCAAACCCCGCACTTTCAACGGATCCGTATCCAACAGAGAAACATCATCCGGATGCGGCGCGGTAAACATATGGTGCGAGGGTGCAAATTTTGCTTTGCCTGAACCGTAATAAAAATCTTCGCTGGACTGCTCGGTAAATAAAGGAAAATCTATTGTCCAGGAAAATGCCAGTTCATCCGGATCGTTTTTATTCTTCCGTAGATCCGGCTTGTCTGTTCCATATTTTTCTTTGGCCTCTTTATGCGAAATTCTGGGCCATGGAGATTGTGCGATATGCTTTTTAGGGAACAGTTCACCGACCAACTTCGTAAAGAGTTCTTCCGCAAGCTGTAATATGTTCTCCTGGCTGACAAATGACATTTCCAGGTCAAGCTGGGTAAATTCTCCATACGCCCTATCTTTCCGCGGATCCTCATCCCTGAAGCACCGCGCAATCTGAAAATAGCGCTCAAGTCCTGCCACCATAAGCAATTGTTTATATTGCTGTGGCGACTGCGGGAGAGCGTAAAATTTCCCCGGCTGGAGGCGGGAGGGCACGACAAAATCACGGGCACCTTCCGGCGTAGTTTTGGTGAGGATCGGCGTTTCCACTTCTGCAAAATCGCGGGCCACCAAAAAGTTACGGATAAACATGGTCATTTGCGAGTGAAGACGTAAATTCCGGGTCATGCGCGGCCGGCGGATATCCAGGTACCGGTATTTTGAACGGATCTCTTCATTGATCTCATACCCATCTGTGTCAATCGGAAACGGCAGTTCCTTGGCTTTTGATAAGATAGTCAAGGTTTTGACTTCCACCTCCACGGTGCCCGTTGGGATTTTGGGATTCACCATGGAGCCCGGTCGCTCCTTAACCAAGCCTACAACCTCAACCACATCCTCCGCCGAAGGGGTCGGACCCTGTTTCTTGACAGGGTCCGACCCTGTCAAGACGAGCTGTACTATTCCGGATCGGTCCCGAAGATCAAGAAACGTGATTTTGCCGTGGTCGCGGCGGGTATTTACCCATCCCTGAAGCATGACTTCCTCACCGACCTTATGTATTGTTTCCGCAGCCAATACCCTCATGCTCTTCATTGTACTGGTCTTTTCCTCCCTTGACAAGAAACGGCTCGTTTGGTATATTATCCTATAATAAGTATATTATGAATCGCAACCACACTATTATTCGAATTATTTGCCTCCCTCTTTGGGTAGCGCGGTCGTGTGGCTGAAACAGTTTAACAAAATTTATAGCACACGACCCCGCACAAAAGCGGGGGTTTTTATATCTATGGCTAATAATATAGAAAGACGACATCAAAATGTTAATAATGCAACCGGACGAGTTGCTGGCCAATTCTTGTTAAATGGCGACCCGCGCGGTGGTGGCGGAGGGTATTGTGAAAAAACTGTTGTTACCTTCTATAAAGCAGTAGACCTTTCCGATGACGAAATATTTGCCACTTTGGGCGTCGCAGATGATGGAGAAAGAACTCCGTACGAATTACTGCGTGCAGCTGTTAAGCCCCAACAGATGACAAAAATTGTCACATTTGATAAATCTGGAAGACCTAGCTCCACCGAGCTTCTCCCGTTGGGATAATTTACTGTGGCAATAGCTGGACATCTTTAACCTTTAATTGCAATTTTTTGCTGCCATTCCACACATTCATGTCAATGGTATACGCGATATCTACCGGTTGATCAGATTTGAGTTTCCCGTATAGCTCCCCCATGCCAAATGCAATTGCGTCAATCGTTATTCGTGATTCGTGATTCGTAATTCGTAATTTTAAATGCTTTCCATCCTTGCCAACTAATCGCGCATCTTTGACAAGGACCGTCCTTGTCATAAACACCGGCTCCGCGTTACCAAAGCCAAACGGTTCAAAATCCCGAAGCGCATTCCAAAGATCTTCTGTCACCGCTTCAAGCGGAATTTCCATATCGATGTGAAGCGTACGGATAAGCTGCTCCTCTGTTAATTGCTTTGCCGCAATTTCTTCCATGCGCTCTTGGAGAATCTCCAACCGCGCAGTTTCCACCGTAAACCCGGCTGCCATCGGATGCCCACCTACATCTACTAAAATATCGCTACAGCTTCTGATCGCTTCAACAATATTAAATCCACTCACGGATCTGGCAGATGCTTTAGAGATAAACTCTCCTTTAGAAACCACAATTGCCGGCCGGTAAAACTCTTCCACCAATTTTCCGGCCACTAACCCGATGACTCCTTGATTATAGGATTCGTGGGAGATAAAAATCAATTTCTTTAAGGTGTCACCTTGCCGATGCAAGGTGACACCTTTTAAGGCATCCAAAGCGTGAGTCAAGGTATCCAAGGTTAACTGTTGGCGCTCTTTATTGGTGAGTCCTAATTTTTGCGCCAAAAGCATGGCCTTCTCCTTCTGTTTCGTGCACAGCATCCGCAGCGCGTCCAACGCATGCTCCAGTCTGCCCATGGCATTGAGCCGCGGGGCAAGCATATGGGAGACTTCATAGGTGCCCAGAGCGCCAACCGTAAGTCCGGCGTCGGCAATAAGCGCCTCAAGCCCTACGCGGCTCGTTTTATTGATTGCCTCAAGGCCATACTTGACAATTGCCCGATTTGCCCCCACAAGGGGCACCATATCGGCAATCGTACCGATTGCGGTTAATTCTGTAAGGGTCTCACCTTGTACGCTTACAAGATGAGACCCTTTGAGTACTCGAAGCAGTTCTTTTGCCACAAACCACGCAACTCCCGCGCCGCAAAGCGTTGTCGTATGGACGATCGTACACTCTGGGAGCGCTTTGGGCTTTGTGTGGTGATCGGTAACGATCACATCTATTCCCTGCTTTTTGGCGTATGACACTTTTTCTTTGGCGGTAATACCATGATCGACGGTAACAATCAGTCCCGGATGATAATCCGCAATCACTTGATCAATCCCTTTCACCGACAACCCATATCCCTCCTCCACTCGGTGCGGAATATACGGCATGATGTTGCCGCCAAGCCCATGAATGGTTTCCCACATGATCGCCCCAGCCGTGATGCCATCGGCGTCATAATCCGCATAAACCACAATAGACTCTTTATTCTTAATCGCCTTTTTGATTCGTGTTGTCGCTTTTTTTAACTGCTCGTTATTGATCTCTACATCTTCTGCCGATAAAGTGTACGGATCGGGAGGGTTAAGGAATAACTCTTTTTCTTTTTTTGTTTTTACTCCCCTGTTTTCAAGAAGCATCTTAATGATGTCTTTAATTTGAAATTTGAAATTTGAAATTTGAAATTTTTTGATGATGTCCCATCTTTTCATGTTCCTTATGATATCATAAGGGCACGCATGATTACGCTTCCCAAACAGGCACAAACAATCATCGACACCGTGCAAAAAGCAGGGTTTGAAGCATATGCCGTAGGCGGATCCGTACGGGATATAGCGCTAGCTAAGCCTACAAAAGGTTGGGATTTTACCACCAGTGCCGCGCCGGAAGAAATTTTGAAACTTTTTCCCGACAGTTTTTATGACAATCAATTCGGCACGGTGGGGATAAAAATCCGCGATGGCGAAACGGTTACCGATGTCTATGAGATAACAACATACAGAAGCGAACAGGGATATACCGACCATCGTCATCCGGATACCGTTGTCTGGGGAAAAACAATTGAAGAAGATCTTTCCCGCCGCGACTTTACCATCAACGCCATCGCGTTTGACGGTAAAACCCTGGTCGATCCCTACCAGGGCCAAAAGGATCTCGAGGTAAAAATAATCCGTGCAGTCGGAGACCCCTCACAGCGGTTTGCTGAAGATGCCCTTCGCATGATGCGGGCGGTGCGCATCGCTTCAGAATTGGGATTTATGATAGATACCGCTACTGCATCAGCAATTAAATCCAACGCCCCGCTTCTTACCAAAATTTCTGTTGAACGGGTACGCGATGAACTCTTTCGGCTGCTTGGGGCGCCGTTTTGCGCCGATGGCATATTGGTTTTAAAAAATTCAGGGCTTCTCTCTTTTATTTTGCCGGAACTTGAATCCGCGTTTGCCACGCCCCAAAAAAGTCCCAAGCGCCACCATATCTACGACGTAGGCACACACTGTGTGATGGCCATGAAGCATGCACCCACGTCTGATCCGTTAGTTCGTCTGGCGACACTGCTTCATGACATAGGCAAACCCAAAACATTTCATAAAGATGATACCCAACTCATCACGTTTTATAACCATGAAGTGGTAGGGGCCAGAATTGCCAGTGATATTGCCCGAAGGCTTCGACTTTCGAGGCGGGATTCAGAAAAACTTGTGACGCTTATCCGATGGCACCAATTTTCCGTAGACGAGCGCCAAACGGACGCGGCTATCCGGCGATTTATTCGCCGAGCCGGAAAAGAAAATCTTGCCGATATGCTTGCCCTTCGTATCGGAGACCGTCTGGGTGGCGGCGCCCGCGAGACATCATGGCGGCTTGAACTGTTTAAAAAACGGCTTGAAGAGGTACAAAAACAGCCCTTCGCCGTTGCCGACCTTCATGCAGACGGGCACGACGTCATGAAAATATTTGCCATCAAGCCAGGACCGGAAATAGGAAAAATCCTCCACCAGTTGTTTACAGAAGTAGAAGAAGGCAAACTGAAAAATGATCGAGAGGAGTTACTCAAGCGCCTTAAGGAGACTAAGATTACTTTTGTTTCTTCGCCAGTCTCTCCCAAAAAATAAGGATCGGCGTTGCCACAAACGGCGATGAGTACGTTCCTGATATCGTACCGATAAGAAGCGCCAGTGCAAACCACCGGATCGTGACTCCGCCCAAAAGAACAAGTGCCAAAAGCATAAAAAGGATAGTAAACGAATTGGCAAGCGACCGACCCAGGGTTTGGGTAAGCGCCATATCCGAAATTTCCGCTATCCCGCCTTTTTCTTTCCCTCGCAACAGTTCCCGAATCCGGTCAAATACGACAATCGTATCGTGCACGGAAAAACTCATGGTGGTAAGTATCGCGGTGACAAATAGCGTATCTACTTCCACACCGGCATATTTTCCCAGCAGTGAAAATATTCCCACCACGACAAGTAAATCATGAATAAGTGCAACGATCGCCGCCACGCCAAACCGTACATTTTTAAACGCCCATGCAACATAAAGAAGAATTCCAATCACTGCCATAATCGCGGCCGCGAGCGTCTTTTGCAATAATTCCTTCCCCAATACCGGCCCAACGGTTTCGTTTCGCACCACTTCGGGAATTTCCCCAACGCTTGTGGCAAGGCTGGTTTGAAACGCTGCAACGTTTTCACTCCCTTCCGGCTTCATACGCAATAAATATGTGTTTGATGACGTTTTTTGGATACTTACCAACGCCAGACCATCTTTGTTTGCAACAAGCTCCACGATATTCTGCGGCACATCGCGGGAAAACTGTATTTCCAAAAGTGTTCCTCCGGTAAAGTCAATCGCAGGACGCAGGCCAAATCGAACGAGCGAATATACTCCCGGAACAAGCACTATGGCCGAGACCAAAAGATAGACCCACAAATATTTAGAAAAACGAATCATATTATGATTTTTCCTTATACAGTACGCGGATAAACGTACGGGTTACCACAATTCCGGTAAATAAACTGACTAAAACACCGACAAACAGCGTCACTGCAAATCCCCGCACCATACCGGAACTTGGTAAAAAGGCCCAGTTTCCCGGATTAAAAAGGATAAGGCAGGTTAAAAGTGTCGTAACGTTAGCATCCCGTATGCTGTCCCAGGCTTTGCCGAATCCCAATTCCATGGCCACTTTCCATGGCTTGCCGTGCCGGCGTTCTTCTTTGTATCTCTCAAAAATAAGTATGTTGCTATCTACTGCCATGCCGATAGACAGCAAAAACCCTGCAACTCCCGGAAGTGTCAGCGTGATGGGTATCCATCGGAATATGGCAAATGTCAAAAGACCGTATAGAACAAGCGCGGCAACTGCAAGCATTCCCAATCGACCATAAAGCGCAATCATAAAAACTGCAACAATTGCCAAGCCCAACAAACCGGCCCGAATGCTTTGGGAAACAGACGCCGCACCTAGCGTTGCCCCGACCGTCCGCTTTTCAACGACTGTTACCGGCACGGGTAATGCTCCGGCATTTAACTGCAATGCAAGCCTTCTGGCCTCTTCTGCAGTAAATCCTCCGGAGATTACCGCTTGTCCGTCAGTAATTGGAGTATTTACCCGCGGCCATGTGATGGGCATATCATCCAAAAAAATCGCCAGGGATTTACCAACCAGTCGAGTCGTGACATCGCTAAATTTTTTGGCGCCGTCGCTGTTAAATTCCAATGCTACTTCCGGCTCTCCGGTTTGCGAACTAAAAGCAACCGCTGCTCGGCGCAAATCACCCCCTGATATATTTACCGATGCCGTGTTGGCAAGTGTCGGAAACGCCAGAGCACTTCCGGTTGCCGCATTCTGATCGGTAAACTCGCGAAATTCAAGCAGTGCCGTTTGGCCAATAGTTGCCACCGCTTTTTCTACATCCGTCACACCCGGCATCTCAACGATAATCCGGTACGAATCCCGGGAAATTGCCGACTGCACGATGGGCTCCGAAACGCCAAAAAAATTAATACGGCGCTCTATTACCTGCCGGCTCGATTCCAGTGCATTGGTACGATCCCCAGACGGGATATCTTTCATATCCGCCTCAAGCACCAAATGCGTTCCCCCTGAAAGATCAAGCCCCAAGCGGGTTTTTAGTTCTTTGCGAAAACGAATACCGAGCGCATTAAACGCCAATACCGGAGGATTGATCACGCGGTCAATTGATATAGTTTTGACACGAATCTTCACCCTGTAATTTTCCGGCAAATCGACCACGGCGAGTAACACCGCAAGAATAACGAGCAACAAAAATATGCGTCGGGGATTTTTTAACATAAGGCAGGATCAACCAACTAAATCTTCTTCATCACCAATCACCATGAGCCTGGATCCGGTAAAAACAGAAAGTACAAACGGGTCTCGCCGGCTTTTGCGGAAGTTAAATTCTTCTTCTGTCATAACCGTGTAGTTAAGCTCCCGCTCCCGTCTGACTTCTTCCGCCTTTACCAGCTGCGCCAATTCCGGCAATACCACATTTCCCACCACGAGCAAGTCAACATCCGTAGAATCTTTTTTGGGCAGCCCTCGTAAAAATCTTCCGCCGATCATTGCAAATTTTATTTTACCAAGTTTGGCTTTTTGCTTCAGAATATCTGCACCCAACCCCGATGTTTTCCCGACCAATTCTAAAAGCTCATAATACAATGGGTAATCCTTTCGCATCGTATAAAACAATCGGTTGGCACGGGCCTCTTTGCTTACCATACCCGCCCGCTCCATATGAGCAAGCTCGCGCCGCACGGCGTTTATCTCTTCGCTGACTTTCCGCACAATATCGCGCACATGAAAAATCGTCCCCGGATGAGAGAGGAACTGTGTCAGAATTTTTACCCTGACGCGGGAGATAATGATATCTTCCAACATAGTTTACGTTGGGCAGACCTGCCTGCCGGCAGGCAGGGGCAAGGAGAGAGCTTAATATGATACCGGCGTCCCAATCGGCAACAGTTCTATCCATAGCGGCCCTCGTGTCAATGTTACTTCGCGGCCGCCAGTATCAAAAAATTTTGTCCGACTGGTGCGATCGGGCTTTTTCCACCGGATCTTGGTCACTTTCCCATCCTGCAATAAAAGCCCGTCTCCTTCACCCACATTGTTGTACAACAAATGCGCGTGATTGTCTACTGGTCCTGTTTCTTTTGCAAACTGTACGACCACCGCACTTGCCCACAACTGCTCTTTAGTTTCCAAATCCGTATGTGCAACTCCTCCGTTAAAGCGGTTAAACCTGTTTGTTTTAGGATCATACTCCCATCGCACGCCGTATTCCCGTTCATACCCTTTCCATGCCACAAAGCTAGCCGATAACGATGCCCCGCGTTCCCCATCTTTTGCGTCATCTTTAAATTTCCAAGGCACAAAATTTTTGTCCCATGCTACACCTTTGGCATCCACATCGGTCCACCCGCGCTCTCCCGCAAGCTTGATAAGCTTATCCGTTACGCAGACCATGGTGTGTTCCGTAGCCACCGGATGATCCAGCCGGTCATAGTTGCGGTAACACGTAGGAAATGATATGCCGAACTGATCCATGTCTTTAATCTTGTATGTTTCTATTTGACATAGCGCCTTGGCCCGCTCATCTACCGTCGGATCGTTACAGCGTCCGGCTCCCCCCACATGGTTATAGAGCGCGTCATATTCCAGTACCCATGGCAAAAAGTATGTGCGGGCGCTTCGAACCGGAGCCAGACTTACCGATTGTGCCGCCACGCCGCAGTAAAAAACTCCCATAAATCGGGATATGCCTCCCTCGGCAACCGCCTCATATACCACATCGGCTCGTAAAAGCCCTGATTGGGGGCGGGATTCTGCGTGATTTTCAATCATGACCGCTAGGGGTCTGCGTTTCTCCCAAATATCTCGCTCAATCGCTGTGTACATCATGCCGTTTATGGGACAGCTTTCGGTCCTGGGCACACTGGGGTCAATGGCAAAGTGTTCCTGATCACCACCGGGCGTCGGGGAGATTATTCCTTTTCCGCCAGGCAAATACTTTCCCAACAAACTAAATATCCCAAACGACAAACCTGTTGCGATAAGAAATAGCGCCAGTCCAACAATAATCATGGGAATGAATTGCTGTTTTTTCATAGATTTCTTGCTTTTTTAATTGCCGCTTGCTCTTCTTTTGAGAGCGCAACGTCCATACCTGTCCCTTGTGTAATTTCTTTCACATACCACCTGTTACTATTGCGTGCATATAAAGACGTAATGACAATCCCATTGTCTCTGCCATCCAGAAGCGCCATAGTAAAGCTTTGTGTGCCTCCGGTATCATCAAACGGATTAAACCGTACAATGCCAATCCTCTCAAGATGCAGCTTTCCCGCTTCTTGGGTCTTCCCTAATTCTACTGTAAGCTCAACTACCTTTTTTTTCAACCCCTGTTGTGTTTCTAAGATTGATTCTAGTATTTCTTTCAGCCCTGTCCGCGATGCTCCCTTTGTCAGCCCGTTGTAATGCGATATCATCCGAAACACCAGTACCGTGACCACGCTTACCCATACAAATAACAATATAATTCCCACTAAAACAAACGATTCATTAAATGGCATCAATACAAATTATCTTACGATTGAAAAGATTTGTTTGTCAATGAGTTGATCCTCAAGCACGCTCAATTCCCCGTAGAAATCCGACAGTCGTCCGTTCGTTGTAATGGTGGTTTCATGCCAATGCCCATATGGGGTCTGTCGTAATGATACCGGTCGAG
>Ga0075709_106_pt1 | contig 23741 bp, 19 predicted proteins | sample RifGroA2_FD_67740 | JGI IMG/M metagenome (GOLD analysis project Ga0075709, IMG submission 67740) | Microgenomates (Gottesmanbacteria) bacterium GW2011_GWA2_47_9 | reverse complement strand
CCGCCTACGGCGAATATCTGGCTACGGCGCTCGCCCCGCTTGCATTTGTATGGATCAACCGGCCCATACCGCTGGCCCTTGCCCTTACCGCCATCGCGCTCACGCACCAACCGGCGTTTTTGATCCTTGTCCCGGCGCTCGCCTCATGGATGGCTATAACCTGGATCAAAAGCCGCGATACCAAAGGCTTCCTCAAGAGCCTGACGGGGTTGGGGTTATTTCTGGGGCTGATCGCGTTTTTTATCCTGCCGGCAATGGCGGAGCGGAAATTTATCCACTGGACCAACCTAACCCGCGACTATTATAACTTCCGTCAGCATTTTGCCGGGGCTATCCAGCTTGTCTATTCCAAATGGGACTATGGCATCTCGGTAGCCGGCCGCGCCGATACCATGTCGTTTCAACTTGGGGTTGTCAATTGGCTCATGGTTATGGCTGCTCTGGTTCTTTTATACCTCAAGCGCATCCCAAAACTCTTTGCTCTCTACTCTCTACTCTTTACTCTTCTCGGATTATTCATGGCTACTCCATTGTCCACCCCCGCATGGGAAAGGTTTAGCATATTGGCGTTTATCCAATATCCCTGGCGGTTTCTGCTTCTTTCCACGTTCACCACTTCTCTTTTGGCCGGCATTGTGGCTTCGTCCCTGCTCAAGATTTGACCTCAATAGCCCCCAACGAGCGCAGCCCAAAGATCCCATGTCCGGCCTGGAACCCGGCTACCTGCCTGTTTTTGTACGGGAAATTAGCCCCGACCGGCCCCAGGGAGCTGCAGGGCTGGTAAGCGGCGACGCCGCCATCCGGACAACCGTTGACAACATAATCGAAAAAAGAGTCAGCATAGAGGCCAAAACCGATATCGTGATGCGATTTTTTGTCCATTACTTCCCCGGCTGGCAAGCAAAATTAGGCGACACTTCCCCCCGCCTCTTGGCTATCAACCCCGACAACCCTGAAGGCTTTATCGACGTTGCGGTGCCAAAGGGCAACCATACGGTCAATCTGCGATTCACCCGCACCCCGGCCCGCGACCTGGGCGATTTTATCAGCCTAGTCACCCTTGTCATTCTTCTAGTCCTGCTGATCAAACCCAAAGTATCCAAGCCCAAACTTTCACAGTAAGGCAATATCGAAAAAACAAGGCATTGACAAAATTTCCTTGCGGGTGTAGCATGAGCATGTATGTATCAAGTAGCTACCATTACCGATAAGCGACAGTTGACCATTCCAGCGGACATGTACCGGAGGTTGGGCTTTGAAAAAGGTCAGAAAGTTGTCCTGTCTATGGAAGCTGATGCGATCCGGATAGAATCTGCCGTTGACCTGGTCAATCGGCTTGCCGGATCCGTCCCCGTTCCAACGGCGTATCGCGGGCGCGACGTGGATACTATGATTGCAGACGCAAAGCGAAGGCACATCCACAGGAGGGCGAAACGCTTCTCTCTATGAAATTTATCGATACTAATTATTTCCTTCGATTTTTTTTGGGCGAACCATACGATCAACACCAGGAAGCAAAAGCGCTTTTTCAAAAAGCGGCACGTGGAGAAACAGAATTAGCCACGTCCATGGTCGTCTTTTTCGAAGTGTACTGGGTGACCTCCTCGTTTTATCGATTGGAGAAAAAAAAGATTGCCGCATTTCTCCAAAACATCCTTAGGATGGAGTTTATAAAGCTTGAAAACCGGGTGCTCCTTACCGAGGCTGCCGTTTTGTTTGAAAAAACATCGTTTGATCTGGAAGATGCGTATAATCTGATCTACGCACGTTCTTTGCGTGCGAAAGATTTTCTCACGTTTGATGCCAAACTCAAGAAAAAATCCGTGAGCATTCTTCGCGGCGCAAAGCACCAAGGCTAATTTTTTACCTTCTTCTTCGCCGGTTCAAAATTCGGATCAAGCTCTAAAATCGTTAAATACTGCTCCATCGCCTCCGCCTGCTTCCCTTCTTTAGCATAAATATTCCCAAGGTTAAACCGCGCCTCTACCATCCGCGGCTCCAGGCCAATGGCCTGTTCATACATCGCTTTGGCCTCGTCTATACTGCCTTTCTCCCCCAAATGCACTCCCAGCGTAAAATGTGCCAGGGCACTACCGGGGTGCTGCACCGTCAACGTGCGCCAAAACACTACTTCGTTTCGCCAGTCAAACGTCCGCTTCACCGTAAGCCCTCCGTAAAAGAGCAGCAGCAAAGCCACCGCTACAATTTTTAATTTTTCATTTTTAATTTTTAATTTGGTAATTGCGTAAGCAATTACCACTGCCCAACCGACTGACGCCAAAAACAAATACTTTTCCGCAATTGCTATCCCCTGGGGGAAAATATACGCCACCGGCAACAGCGTGAGGAAAAACCACAGGATTGAAAACGATATGAGGGGGAGCTTTTTTCTCACCTTGACCGCCGCAAACAATATCACACAGATAATCAAAATACTCACGATAACCTTAGGGTCAAACACTGACTGATCCAGGATTGAATCCAGTCGTGAGTAGTAGGTGGAAAAACTTTCAAAACCGGGTGCAAGCTCATGCAAATACGAAATGTCCCACGGCCAAACCAATAGCCACAGGTACCGGACAAATACCTGCACCATGACCAGCTGGGTGTGATAAAAGCTATACGCAAGATACGCCCCGCGCGTGGTTATGCCCAACAGGCCGATCCGCACCCCCAGATATCCGATGACCGTCACGGCGACTCCCAGGTAGACCGGCCACTTTTTTTTCATGCGCGCAGCGGTTTCAAAAAGAACGTCATAAAGAAGCATGACAAGCGGCAGTGTGAGCGTCATTTCGTAGGTAAAAACCGCGGGAACATACGCCAGGATCGCCCCAAAGTAATTTTGGCGCAAAAACAGGTAAAACGACAAGAGATACAAAACCGCACCGGTCATTTCGGCGCTTGCCGAAAAATACGCAATGGCTTCGGTGTGTATCGGATGGGCGGCAAAAAGCAACCCAGCTATAAACGGAGCGTCGTTTGAAAATTTAGATTTTGAAAATTGATTGAAAATTGAAAATTGAAAATTGAAAATTTGCTCGGCTATCAAATACACCAACACTGCCGAAGCCGCCATCACCGCAATCGAATGCACATGATAGCCCAACGGATTGGTTTGCCACAGCTGCCAGTACACCTGCTGGACAAGCGTGCGAAGCGGCCGGTAGACGCCGCGGTGAATTTCCGGCACATCGCCGCGAAAGGCCGCCGCCACATCTATGGTGCGCACCCCCGGCCAATCCCGCAGAAACATGTTGTCGTCAATTACCAGCCCGTTGCCTAAAATAGGAATATAGACCAGAATGGCCACGGCCATGACGATCAGAATTTGCGTTTTCCTACTGAATTGGAACATCTTTTTCTCCATACAGCTCCTTTAACCGGCCGGCTGCTTCGTAAAATGCAGGGTCAATAGTTAGCGTCTTTTCGTATGCGGCAATTGCCGCGCCCACATTTCCCAACCCTTCATATACAAGTCCCTCGGTTGCCACCGCCACAGCAAAACGGGGGTTTATTTGGCTGGCTTTTATCAGAGCGGCTAAGGCCTCCTGGGGCTTTTGCTCTACCCGCAGGGCATTGCCCAAACTATAATACCCGTAGGCCGAATTGGGGTACACAGCCACTTCTTTCGACCAAAAAACGATATCGTTCTTCCAGTCGGCGTTGCGATAGACCGTTCGGATAACGTAAAGCCCGATAACCAGAACCAGCGCCGCCACGGCCACCACCCTGGCCCTGCGGTAAACATGCCACAACAGATAGCCAACAATCAGAATAAACCCAAACGAAGGCAGATACAGGCTCCGTTCGTTTAACACCGCCCCCTGGGGGATAAACTGCATGACCGGAAGAAGCGCAATAAAGTGCCAGCCGATGCCAAAGGTGATGGCGGGGTGCTTCTTCCGGAGGAAATATGCGACTACAATGATCCCGATAAGAACCCCTAGCGCAAGCACTATGTCCCAATTCCATAGCCGTTGGCCGGCGAGAAGGTCGCGGTTATACCCGCGGTAGATAAATGATTCAATGCCGCCGGAGAGCAGTTGATTGTTGGCCAGTTTGACCGGATATACGAGTAGCTCCAGATACTTGACGCTCACCTTCAGCATCGTTAAAAAGGCAACATACGCGCTGCCGCCTGCCGGCTCGGCGCGGACGCCGGAAATGCCCAAAAACCCAAAGCGGACGACGACATACATAGCCAAACTGATCCAAAACGGAGCATGGATTTTTATCCGAGTTTCCCAATTCTTTTTCGTGAGGCGCCCGAAGCACAGTTCATACCACACAAGAAGAATAGGCAGCGTCAGCGCCATTTCGGTGGTAAAAAAAGCCACCGCCGCAAGTGCATAGGAAATGTTAAATTTCTTCCGAAGGAAGTAATAAAACGCAGCCAAAACCACGCCCAAGCCGGTCGTATCCATGCCCGCCACCGTGTAACTGACCGCCTCGGTATGAACCGGATGTACGGCAAATAACGCTGCACCAAACAATGCTATCGCCGAGCCGGCGAACATAGTCTCAAGTATCAAATACACAAACACGGTAGAGACAGCGTGAACCACGATGGAGTGTATATGATATCCAACAGGATCATCAGCCCAAAGTTGGTAGTAGATGCCATAGAGAAGCTGCCTGATCGGCCGATACACGCCTTCATGGCCCGCCGGTACGTCGCCGCGAAAAATTTCTACCAGGTTGATGGTCCGGTTGCCCTGCCAACGCCCGATAAATGTACTATCGTCTATCGTAAATCCGTTGCCCAGGATGTTGACGTAGACCGCAATCGCCAACGCGATCACAATAGTCAGTTCTTTTTTCATTTGGCGTCAAGTGTAGACATAATTTGATCAAAATCTGCCATTTTGGCTGAATCCATAGGCCCTACCAATACCTGAAATACCGCATCACCCTGAAACAGGAAAAATTCAAACCGCTTCACTCCCTGCGTCTGCCACAGCCGGGCATACGCTTGGTCCACATTCGGGAACTTGGCCGGCCCTTCATTTACGAGTTCGCCGTACGTTTGCGTTTGCGTTTTCAAAAATTCATCAGGTGTGCCGCCGCTTCGTTCTTTTAGCCGAAATTCAATCGTAAAGACACTGTCATCGGCAACAGCGGTGACATCTCCAAATTCTCCCTCAGTCACGATCCACGTCGGCGGGTAGAAAAATATCAATTTTTTCCCTTCAAACAATTCCTGTTTTTGACTCTTTGGAGTCTTTGACGCAACATCTGCCATGAACGTTTCATAGTTTGACTTCAGGTCGGGATTTTCGGGCGCTGCGGCCAGTGCTTTTTCAAAAAATAGTTTCGCCTGATCGCCTTGCCCCTGTTGGGCATAAAAAATTGCCAATCTGTTGAAAAATTGCGGATTGCCGGAGGCGCCCAATGCAGCAGCTTTTTGAAAGTAAATCTCCGCTTTGGCTTTATCCCCCGCCTGCAGGTAGTATTCGGCCAGAATGGAATGGCCATAGGCATAATCATTGCGGAGCAGTTTATACGCATTTTTATAGTTGCGCTCCAGGTAAAACGGCGGCTTGTTGTCCATAAGCTCGGGGTATTTGAACGTAAACTGCCAAAGTTTCTCGTTGGGCACTTCTGCCGAGTCTATACTCACGATTTTATAGAGCAGTCCGTGGGGCAATAACTTGTATTTTTCCGTGTGGTAATTGCCTTCCATCGTGCCTGCCACCACCGTATCGCGCAGGAGAAGCGGCGTGATGTAAAACTGCTTTTCTGGATTGTCTGCAATAAGCTGGTCTATGGCCCAGGTAAATTCGTTGACGTTTTTCATGTTGATGATATCCTCTACCTTGTCCGACACAACTAAATCCGTATGTTTGCGCAAATGGTCGCGGTACCACGGGAAAATATAAAACATGTTGCCGGTCACGGAGATGATATCGTCCCTGACCCCCGTCACCTCATGCGTGTAGTTGGTCAGCGAATGAAACATGTCTCCGCCGCCGATCACGACCGCCCCATCGGCCACGTCTTTGTACATGTTGACTGCATACTCATCGGCAAAAACGTATTTCGAGTGATTGAGCACCGGAAACCAAAAGATCATCGGCACTAACCCTACTCCTATTACAAGACCATCCTTGAATCTGCGATGTTTGAAAATTGAAAATTGAAAATTGAAAATTTTGTCTAGCCCCGCTCCTAAAAACACCGCCATCACCACCCAGCTCGTAATCATCCAGCTCTCCTGGTTGCCGCCGTAGTACAAAACGACATAGGTGAGGTTGACCAAAACAACCAGAATGAGCGGCCAAAAGATATCCTTGTGCTTTCGAAAGAGCGCTATCGCCCCAACAATAACAAGCGGAAACAAAAACGGGGTAAATTGCCATAACGCCAGTTCCCAATAGTGCCAAAAGGACTCCCACCAAATTTTCGGCTGGCCGGTAAACCCGTTTATGGAGCTGGTTTCCGGCTCGTAGATGTTGAGTCCCGCGCCCACCAAATGCGTTTGGATACGCTCCCAATTCACCGGATCGCCCCAGTTTAAAAACGGCTTGGCAGCAGCACGAATGGGCAAATAACTATAGATGGCAACAGCGCCCACCAATGCCAATGCAAAACCAGCTACAAACACCCACCGGTTCGCCGCAACAATTTTTCGGTACCGCACGAGCCACCAGATACCGGGAGCCCCAAGGGCGGAAATCACTGGATTTAGCCCCAGGCTTACCCCGCCTGCCAAAGACAATCCCAGAACAATCCCGATGTCCCGCATCTTCATCTTACCCGCCTGGCGCACCAGTTTTGGCCCCAGCCAAAGCCCCGCACAAAGTATGGCAAACAGCACGGCATTGGTGGCGGCATACGTTTCAACGTTTATTGCCTGAGACCAGAAATTGTACGAAAATGCAAGCACGAGGCTTGCAAATAGCGCTATCCATGTCGCCTGTTTTGATAATTTGACCATGTGGCGCACCAATGCAAACACTAATGCAAGCGTGACTAGCGAAGAAACATGCGAGAGTATCTGCAACCGAGTAACGATTGACCCGATTGGCAACTTGGTAAACAGGTGGCCAATAAGCATATACAGCGGAAACCCCGGCGGATTGGGGACGCCTAATATGTTAGCGGCTGTCGCAATAACCCCGGAATCTACCCACCCGATTGTGGGCGAAGACGTTACACGGTAGATGATAAAAATAAACAGGGCAATCCCAACTCCCGCAATGGCTTTTCCCTTACCTTGCATACTTCCATAGTATATACTGAAATTATGGAACCCGTCGAACCCCAACCAACTCTGACAAGGACGGTCCTTGTCACTCAACCGTGGGTGATAGTGCTGGCCGTGGCCGTGGCCGCCACTATCGGCACGCCCATTCTTTTCCTCATGTCCACCCGCACCGCGGGCCAATCCATCATCTCGCCCATTGCAGAACAAACAATGGAAGATTCTTCCCTCTCCTCTCTACCCTCTGCTCTTTCCTCTTCTTCCCCCTACACCCCCTCCCAATACATCTACTTTTCCCAAAGCTACTTTGCCGATGGGCAGGCTATGTCGCAAAACCGGCAGCAGTCGGATGAGGATAAAAAGCAAATCCTTGCTAAACTGCAACAATCACTCGACACGATCTCCGAAGGGATACAACAATATCCCAAGCGGGCAGAACTGTGGGCGCACCGCGCGGCGATCGAACGCGCTTTAACAGGCATCACACCCAATGCACTTGCATCCGCCATCGCGGACATGGAACAAGCCTATCAACTGTCGCCGCAGAACCCGGATTATGGCAAAACGCTCTCTGATCTGTATCTCAAAGCACAGCAACTGGATAAGGCAACGTTTTACCTAACCCAAACACAGGCGCTTAAACCCAACGATCCTCAACTGCTCTACAACCTGGCGCAATTGCAGGTTAAAGCAGGGCTCCTTGCGGCCGCCAACGTAAGCTTTACGAAACTCCTGCCGCTGGTTACGGATGCCAATCAAAAAGAAAAGGTCAAAACAGAAAAAGCCGCAGTGGAACAGCTGCTTTCCCAGGCAGGAAACATTCCCCAATCTCCCTTATCTCCCCAATCTCCCCAATTTTCGCCCCCCCAGGGTCTCGAGCTTCTCCCCGCGCAGCAAACCCTCTCCCGTGAATTGGTGGTGGCGGCTCCCGATGACTCCCTATCGCCGTATGAGGACACCGTCGCCGGCAGCGCCTATTCCGGTTCCGCAACACTGCCCAAAGGGCAAACAAGCGTCACCATTGAAAATACCCGCGTGAACGCCACCGCACCAATTTACGTAACGCCCCAGGGAGCAACCAACGCTACGCTTACCGTCGCAAGCAAAAAGGCCGGCTCGCACTTCGTAGTCTCCGTCGACAGCCCACAACCGCAAGATCTAACCTTCAACTGGTGGATACTCACTCCGCAGGAGTAATAAATCCGACCAATAAACCAATAAGTACCAATCCGACCAATCAATGACACAATAAAATAGAATGAATAAATACAGAAATACCGAAAAAGATATTCATACCAGAATCTATCGGTTTGTCGTTGGATGTTTTCGAGACATCGTTCAAAAAATTCCAAAGACGAAGGAAAACTTCCCCGTCATAGAACAAATTTCTTCTTCTTTAACATCTATGGGAGCCAACGACCAAGAAGCTGACGCTGCAATTTCCAAAAAAGACTTTATCGCAAAATATGTCATCGTACGGAAAGAAACAAGGGAAACCCATTACTGGCTTTCACTTATTAACGACACGGGCATCTTTCCTGGTCAGATTGTAGAACCATATAGGCAAGAGTGTGAGGAGATACGCAATATCGTAAGCAAAATCGTCGAAAATACCCGCAGGTGAGCCTTCTTATTTTTTTCATTGTACTATTCTTCCATTTATTGGTCGGATTGGCTTATTGGTCGGATTGGTCGGATTGATTAATCAGCACACACGACATAGGTGCTGGCAGTGGCAGGCGATATGCCGCACCGGGTTTGAGTCGTGGTGACATCCCCATCCGATGCGTTTTCCAGCGTCACAGAGAGCAAAAAATCATCCGTATCCGCGGGCTTATTGGGGTGGCGCTTATAGGTATACTCCAGCGGCAACGTGCGCATATAGATCGTGCCGCAGCCGTCTACGCCCCCTGCGGCAAACTGCCCGCCGCTGCAGCTCCCCGGACACGTCGTGTCCCCGTCAACACCGCAGCCCATGATATAGGTATCGGAGTCAGTAGCCGGATACCCGCGGTAATCGTTGTAATACAGCCGCAGCGCATTGCGAAGCTGTACCAGCTCCTGTTTGCGCCGGGCATCACGTGCCCGCTCGCGGGCTCCCAAAAAATTCGTCATCCCCACCGCGCTAATAACGGCAATGATGGAAATAACGACGAGCAATTCGATTAAGCTAAAGCCTTTTTTCATTCTGTGGCCAGTGTCCTCCCTGTATCCGCCGACGTATTGGTACTCGCAATCCCATAATTGCACGTTTTGGCGCCGCATGCTAAGCCGCTATATACCTGTGGATTATTGCCTTCATCTTTGTTTACATCACTATCCAATGTATTTTCCAATCTCGCGTAGAGCTGATACTGGGCATTAGATGAACCCAACACGTCATAATAATAGGAAAGCCCGCCCGGATCGGCCGGAAGCGTGATCATGTAGAGCGTACTGTTCATGTCTTTAAATTCTTCTCCCCAGTTGCACACCGTGTTATCGTCGGGGGTACAGCCTTTTATCTTGCCTGCCGCATCGTCATTGGGGTATTTGCCTTTGTCGTTAAAATATGCTTCCAGGGCCAATGATATTTGCCGCAGTTCCGCCTTGCGGCGCGAGTCGCGCGACTTGACCTGACTCCCGCGAAAACTCGTAAGCCCCAACCCCACCAGGATGCCCAACAGCACCATGACAATCAACAATTCCATTAGGGTGAACCCACGTTGATTTCTCATTGGTTTACTCCGTGCATCTATTCGCCGGGTTGCTGCAGGCGCCTTCGCACGTATCCAGTGTAAAGGTGAGCGGACAGCCGGACCCAACCGGGTTAGCATAGACGTTGCACGTCCCCTGCGGGCTGCAGGCGTACTGCGTGCCCGTAGGCGTGGGCGTGGGTATCCCCCCGACAGGTGTGGGCGTAGGCGTCGGCGCCGGCGGCGTAATGCCGGGAGCCAATACTTTGGTGCCGCTTGCTATGCCGTAATTATATTTGCCGCCGAAACCACAATACTCCGGCCCGTTGCAGCCCAAGGCGACAATCGCAGGATCACCGGTATTGTCCAGTGTTGTAAGCAACCGGTACCCCGTACACGGATCGCTATCCAGGGGCACGTAATAATAGGGATTTTTGGTGGTGGGGTCGCACGGAGTTTTGGTCATATAGGGGCTTAGCTGGGTGCCGCCGCACGTGGCGAATGTTGAGGCTGCAGGATAACATTGATTATCGTTGTAATAATCCTCCAGTGCGCTTCGGATTTTGGCCATATCGTCTTTCCGTTTCGTATCATTGGCTTTACTTACCTGTCCGCGCCAAGAGATAAAAAGAAGCGATTGCACCACACCCACAATGGCAACAACAATGAGGATTTCGGCGAGTGCAAAGCCCTTGCGCCTGCGCGGAACTTTTGCCGCCTGATGACGATGGTGAATATATTTTTTCTTCATACTTCTACTGTAGCACAGCTTTCAATGTTTCAATACTACCAATCCGACCAATACTACCAATAAATGAATAAATGTAGCAATGCTTCAATCATTTTGTCATTTGTTTTCTATTTATTGGTCTGATTGGCTTATTGGTCGGATTTGTTCATTGGTTTTACTGTCTGCACCTATTGGCCGGATTATCGCACTGGAACGAACAATCTTTGTCCGCCCAGGTCATAGGACAACCCGATCCCAGCGGATCTGCGTACACGTTACACGTCCCCTGCGGTGCGCATGCCCACTGGGTGCCGGTAGGCGTAGGAGTAGGCGGCGGCACCGACGGCGTGGGGGTCGGGGTGGGCGTGGGGGTAGCTACTCCGGGGGCAAGCACCCGTGTACCGGAGGAGATACCGTAGTTATACCCGTCACCAAATCCGCACGCCAGATCTCCGTGGCAACCCAACCGCACGACATCCACATCTGTCGGATCATCCAGCGTCGTAAGCACGCGGTAGCCCGTACAGATATTGCCGTTAAGCGGTACATATTTATAGGCAAGCTTCGTCACCGGGTCGCAGGGAATTTTACCAATGTACGGTTGTAGTGCCGCGCCGCCGCAGTCATTGAGCGCATCTGCCGGAGGGTAGCATTTTTTGTCATTGTAGTATTCTTCAAATACAATCTTTATGGTTTCCAGATCGTCTTTGCGCTTGGCATCGTACCCCCGGTCGATTTGCCGGCGCCAACCCATAAGAAGCACCAACAGAAGAAGTATGGAAATAATGGCAATCACCACCACAAGTTCTGATATCGTCCAGCCCCTTCGACTTCGCTCAGGGCCATGGCTCCCGCGGTGTTTATTTTTCCGCTCCATACGTTCAGTATGAAATACCCCTTTACAACTGTCAACCATTTGTTCTATTCTAGAATGTACCCTAACAAAACCGTATGAATAAGATATCCCGCCTCATCACTACTATTTCTCAAACCATCATGATCGCCCTTCTTGCCGGCTTGCCCCTGTTTTTCCTTCCGTTTACCCAGGATTTTTACGATACAAATAAATGGCTGCTATTGGTTGGCACTGCCGCGATAGTGTTGCTGTTGACCGGCCTCAACGCCGCACTGACAAGGACCGTCCTTGTCACCGTTTCGCCATTAAGTTTGGGCTTTGCGGGATTAACGATAGCGGCGCTTGTAAGCCTGTTTGTTGCTTCTCCCAATCGGGTCGAAGCCATGCTGTTGCCCATTGGCGTTGCGACATTTCTAAATCTCACCGTTGTCACCCTGCTGGCAAGCCACACCATCCGCGGGAAAGCAGCGACCATGCTTCGATCGCTACTCTTGATATCCGCAAGTATTGCCGGTGCAGTTGCGATGCTCCAATTTTTTGATATTGGAAAAGTTTTGTTTCCATCTGTTCCTTTTTTGTCTGACCCGTTGTGGAATCCCATCGGATCCAGTGTGGCACTGTTGGTGTATTTGGCACTCTTGTTGCCGCTCGCCATAAATGGCCTGCGCCACGGGCTCGGCAAATCCCCTGCTGCGTCCCTCGCCCACGGTATCGCTACTGTACTTCTGGTTACCGGCATCGTCGTGACGCTCATCCGCTTTGTCCCGCTTATGTCACGCGTCCTTATGCCCCTTTCCGCCGGCTGGGCGGTGACGCTGGAAGTCATGAAAAATCCCCGCCAGGCAGCACTCGGTGTGGGACTGGAAAATTTCATCGCCGCCTACACCACCGGCAAACCAATCGGCATCAACGCCGGCGACTTGTGGACGCTTCGGTTTGGCCTGAATGCCAGTTTTCTCCTCCATATCGCAGTAACACTTGGACTGGTGGGCCTGATGGCGGCCGTTTTATTTCTGAAAGCGCTCATCCCCAAACGGCTTGACGCGGTATCCATAAGCCTCATGATCGGACTTGCCGCACTCCTCTTGTTGCCTCCCAACATTCCGATACTGGTGGCCATTGCCGCTATCTGGATACTCGCCAATCCGTCGGAAAAATATGACCGCGTGTGGAAATTACCCAAAGGCCCTGTCGCTTGGGGCACAGCGGTGGTGTTTCTGGTTCTTGCCGGGGCCGCGCTTTATTTTGCGGGACGCGCGTACGGGGCAGAACTCACCTTTGCCCGATCTCTTGTTGCGGCGGCGCAAAATAAAGGCACGGACACGTACAATTTGCAAATTAAATCCATCGGGCAAAACCCGTATATTGCGCGCTTTCACCTGACGTACAGCCGGACCAACCTGGCGCTGGCATCCGCTATCACCCAAGGGCCTGACACAACGACTCCAAGAACGCTAACCGACGAGGAACGCGCCACCGTGACCCAACTGATCCAGCAAGCTATCCGCGAGGCAAAACTGGCGGTCAACCTGGCCCCCAACAACGCATTTATGTGGGAAAATCTGGCCACCGTGTACCAAACGCTCATTGGCGTTGCCAACGGCGCGGAAAACTGGACCGTCGCAAGTCTCCAACGCGCCATCCAGCTGGATCCGGCCAATCCCATCCTGCGCGTCAATTTGGGCGGCGTGTATGTAGCGCAGAACATGTACGACGAGGCCATCCAGCAGTTTTTGATCGCTGCCAATCTCAAGCCTGACTGGGCCAATGCCTACTACAACCTGGCGCATGCCTACCGCCAAAGCGGCGCCACGGATAAAGCGATTACGGCGCTTGAAAAAACCCTGACGCTTGCGGATCCCGACACCAGCGACTGGGCCAAAGCAAACAACGAACTCAACGATTTGAAAAACACGCCGGTGGCCAAAGAAGAAGTCAAAGAGCCCGAAACCCTTACCAACCCGCCCAGTGGCGAACCGATCGTCGTCCCACCCTTAACGCTGCCGGACTCATCCGGACCGAGCGAATTACCCACCGAAACCCCAGCCTCGCCGGCAGGTGAAACCCCGCAGCCGAGTTTGTAGGCTATCTCTACTTTCCTTGTTGTAAAAATTCCGTTTCAAGTTGTGTAATAATGCGATACGTCATGGTGCAAATATCCCCACTCTCCGGATTATGTTTAAATGTTTTCATAAGGAGTTCCATATTTTTAAAAACATCTCGCCGCCCCATAGGCACCAACCCTCCCTCCTGCATTTTCACAAAACCCGAAACCAATGCACCAAAGGCGGCCTGCACATTTACCCGTGCGACAGACTTAGGCTGACCAATTTCGTCATCTTTATCCATGACATATTCAAGCACGACCTTTGCGTACGTCATGAGGTCGGACGGGCGAGGCGTAAATCGCCGGACCATGCTTTCGCGATCGGATTGCGGCACCCGCGGATCAAGAATGAGCGTCCCAATCGTACGCATGCATCCTGCTCGCAGTTCTTTATCCGACCGCTCGTTGGCAAGTAGCCATGTTGTCTCCAACGGAGCCATAAACGCAAACAATTTGTTTGCAAACATTTCGATCTTTTCCTCTCCCGGTGTATCAGCAAGCACATAGATCAGCGCATTTTGCATGGGTTCTCCAAGCGGAGATATATCCGGTTCCCCGGCCATACTCCACACATGACCAGCAAATATCTCTATGGGCGTTACAAGCTCTTCGGTGGGAAGGATTCTGGTATCTTCGTCTATTGGTGGCTGTTGCGAGGCCGCAATATCGGCGTCTAACTCTTCAAAATCAATATCTACTCGCGGGTGCTGCCGGGTGGGTTCCCGCCATGACTCCACGGGAGGCGACCCATCAATCTGGTCCCACGGCGTAATATTTTTGGACTGTTGTTCCGGCCCGTTTCCCTGTCCCATGCGCTGATTATAGGCCGTCAGGGCGCGAAGTGCAAATGCGCAGACAATTTAAATCAAGAACGCATTATCTTTAAAAACTGTTTCGGCGTTATGATGTGCGTCTTTTCAAATTTCCTCAACACCAACAAATCTTTATCCCCTGTGATCAAGTAATCAGCACTGCCGGCCATACAAAGGGCCAGCAGCATATCATCTTTGGGATCACGGCTCTGATGGGGAGTAATTCTGGGAATAAGTCTATGTGCCCGTACGCGTATCTCATGTGCCACCATGGCATAGGTAAGGCTTGAGACATGAAATTGAATCAGCTGCGTAAGAATTTCCTCTGCCAGAAGATCGGACATAAGAAGTTCAACATCCGATCTCTTCAGTAGTTTCAATACGTTATCGGGTATCCCTCCAAAAACAACGCCTGATACGAAAACATTGGTATCAATAACTACTCGTCGCTTTATCAATGAGATCATAGAACTCCTGTTCTGTCACTTTTTTGAGATCAATACCCCGCTCCTTAGCCCAGCGTCGGCCAGCTTCCTTTCCCTCTTTCAGCGCCTCGTCCCACCGTTTCTGCCACGCTTCTTCGCTTAATTCTTCCTGGCGCACTATATCATCGTATCGTACCAATGCCACTTCCGGCTTGCTTTCCCGAACTAAAACCACCCGGGTTTTACCCGTTTTCACAATATCCATAAGCTCTTTCAGCCGCGCCCGCGCTTCGGTGACACTCACAAATTGCTGCATCATATGTACATCCTCCTATACAGTACAGTATACATAAAACTTTCTCAAAGTCAACCCCTTCGCTGCAGGGGTTCGACCCCTGAATCAATACACCTCCTCATGCGACCCGATGCGAAGAAGGTATACGTCGTCCCCTAAACGAGAAAAAATAATACGGATGCCCATCGTAACGGACAGAGAATATGTATTTTCCCCTTTGATTTTATGAAGTCGAAGCGACGGATAAGCAGGATTTATCCGTAGTTGATAAAGTTTTTTACGTACCGCTTCTTTTAATCTACTGTTCCCTCTTTCAAGCTTATGAAGATCCCGAATGAAATGGGCAGACGGGACGAGGTTCATACCATATGTTGGGCGATAAAGTCGTCAATGTCTTTCTTGGTTTTCAAAACCTTTGTTTTTCCTAACCGGTGATCGCGTATTGCTTCACGAACCAACGAATCATACGGTGATTCCTCAAGCGTGTTTCGCAGGGCCGTGCGCACCAGATCGCTAAACGAGGCAAAGTAACCCTTGCCGATCAAATCGTCTGCTTGAGCCTTAAGCTGCGATGGAAGCGAAATGTTGATGGTTGCCATATGTATGAATATTAGCAATATTTATACATTGTGTCAAGCCCACCGCCCGAGCCGCCGGGCGACCCATCGGCCGCGTAGGCTTTTCTCACGAACGGAAACACGTAGTCGTTTGACGACGCTTCTTCTGGTGTGTTAGCGTAGGAAGTGATGAAGTTCTTTTCCATCCGGCCATCCATTCTTTCCGAATTGTTTACTAATCTCTCAGCTGGATGGTTCGGGCTCCTGTTGATCACACCGGTTGTTCTCATCCACCCATCATTCACACTTACTCTTCTTGACGTTGTCAGGGCGTTTAGCGGTGGAATTGCCTGCTTGCGTATGGCAGAAGAATTTGCTAATCTAGAATCATGAGTCCAACTCTTTTGCGCGATATCATCAATAGCGGCAGTTTCTTTACGCTCCTGTTGGTCATCGTCGCTTTGCTCTTCCTCAACCTTGAGCGGATGAAAAAGTCCGGCCGCTCCTCTAAAAAGTGAATCTGCATAAAATCTCGGAATCGTACGGTAGCTCCCCGTACCGCAGTTATCCACCTCTTTTTTTATCGCGTCGGCAAGGGGTTTGGTTATATCTTCCGCCCGCAGCCTTGGCAGGCGAACCACGCCCCGCAGCCAGTCGATAATTGCGCTTGGAATCGCTCCAAAGCGGGAGAAAAGAGTTCGGTGTGGAACAATTTTTTGAAACAGGAAGTATGCACCTCCGACAGATTTTCTGTGCGGCGGCGGGTGCAAAAAATCACCATTATACACTGAGACCGTGGTAGTAGGTACACGGTTTTCTTCATAAAATGCCTTATATCCCTCAAGCACCTTTCCCTCTACAACATAACGTCTATACCCTTCATTGCTTTCAAGAAGTTTTTTCGCTTTCTCGTATGCCATATACTGAATTACATTTCCGGCATAGGCCTTCCATTCATCATCTGAAGTAACTTCTTGAAAATATCCCTGCGCATCTCTATCCATGACGTACTGCCCCTGATCATCTTTTACAATTGCCCCCAGGAGGCGGTATGAGGGGTTCGCAACAAGATCAGTTGCAGCACCAGTCCAGTTATTGGTAAATACGTACCCATTATCCGCAAGGCTTTCAAATTCTTTCCCGGTTGAATCATTGGGGTTCAACAAAATGAGCAATCCAACCTTTTTTTCTGTTGTAAAGTCACTGGCTGACTGCGTACGAACGTCTACCTGAATATTATGCTCAGCTGCATACCTTCTCACAGCATCCGCCAGTTCTGGATCAATATCCAGGTACGTAGCGTCGCCCCAACCCTTTAATGCTGTCATCGGCCCCACGTCAAGTCCGGAAAATGGGTAATAATACCTATGCATGCTTTTGGGAATCTGCGCTGCTGCAACCCGAATTGCTTGTTGCACATCCGGATTGGGTTGGGCGGCATCCTCCACTTCTCCCCCGCCGATCGTGCCCTCTAGTTCTTCGGATTCAGGCTCCGCCTGCTTGGGTTGGAGGAGGTTGCGCACCCATTCTCCGATTGCATATACGGGAACTCTGTGCAGTGTGTTGCGGACAAAGCCCTCGGTGCTGCGTACGAAGGGAATCAATACCCGCAGGATCCGGCAACCGCCGCCCGAGCCTCCCGAGCCTCCGGGCGACCCATCGGCGGCATATGCCTTCCGCACGAACGAAAACGTATAGTCGTTTGATGTGTTGATGTCTCCTGTGCTAGCGTAGAGACTAATGGAATCCCACGGCATTATCTTTACTTCGCGTGAACCGGTGTTTACATCTGACCAGTTTGGCCGGCTTTCCAATATCGCCGATAATGCCGGCAATGTATTTTTGGCAGTTACCGTACTCTCGCCCATCATCGGCGGCATTGACAAACCAAATTGGTTTGTTATAGTGGTAGGTGGCATCCTAACAATCACGCTTTGGCTCTGTAGTATGTTATTTGCAAGAAAAGGAACATAAATATGGATAGTTTCACCCTTACCTTTTTGCTCTCCGCTTTGTTTGCGGAGGAGCCGCTCTATCGCATCCGCAAGGGGTTTGGTCATATCTTCTGCCCGCAGCCCCGGCCGGCGAACCATGCCCCGCAGCCACTCCCCAATCACCCTCACCGGCGGGCGCAACATCCAAGAACAACCGTTCCCTCCACCGCCACCATCCGCGGCATAGACCCGACTAACAACCCCCGCATCGGATAGACAATCGCGGAAATACCCCATAGGACCATTTAATATCCACGTCTTCATCTGTATAATGTTTTCGTTTTCACTCTCAATTGCCTCTATCGAGGGCAAAAATACTCCGCGATGTTTGAAATCCAACCCTTCTACGATTTTCAACGCATTGAACACTTGATTTTCGTCTCCCGATTGCAATAAAGAACTGATAAGTCGCACCAACCGTTCGTCTGTGTACCATTTCTGGTACTTATCAATAAACATCCTGCGAAGGCCGTATGCTTCATCTGGCGCAAGAGAAAACATGTGTCCGGGCATAAGCGGGAGAATGTCCGGTAAATCCTCTATATGAAGCCCATACAAAAGGCGCTGCTGCAAATAGTCCTCCAGCATGGAAAATCGGTCCAACAACAAACCAATAAGCGCAAGATACCTATCTCGGGGAATTTCTGTGCTACCGGCTGAATAGCCATCAAGATACCAAACGGCCAAATTTTGGACAATTGGACTGAAAAATGGATCATCTGCCCGCTGCATCATGTCAAGAATTGGATGGGTGGTAACCGGCACGCCTCCGGCTTTTGCCACAATACCGGCAAGCAATGTTGAATCCATCGCCTTTTGTGGTGATTTTCCGGCGATGGCAGATATCACCTGCTCAAAGAGCGACGTGGTGAACGCAACGGCTGCGGCGGGATTATATTCTTCTTGCAGCGTACGGGTAAGTATCGCTGAAAGAAAACCGATCAACGACTGGAAATTGAAATTTTGCTGATAGGACACGCGCTCCGCGTCTGTCATGTTTTCAGGAGCATTACGGATATTTTTTATGTTCTTTATATGCATAGCCGCTTTGAGCAAATCAGTAAAATGATCGGCTGATGCACGGAAAAGGGACGGTGATTGCTCGTAGTAACCTCTGTACTCGTCGGTCACGGTATCTGCCGGCAGAGGTTCCCCGTACCGATGCTGGTATGCAAGGGTTTGGCCAAGCACTGCCAAGCCTTCGTCAATGGGCTTTACGATATGTTTATCGACCTTTATATCGCTAAGTATCTGATGCACAAACTCGTGATCCATACTCGACTGAAGATTGGCCGCAAACTCTTCTCCCGTATATCCGGGGTAGCTATATCGCTCAAGATACGTACTATCCACCGCCACATACCCTTCATAGATAGCTACATGAGCCACGGCACTACTGTTTGGATTATCAGTTTCCGTATCACCAATCTCATCAAACGGATACACCACAATAGGCCATTCTGTCGGTGAATGAAGCACATTCACCATGGGCATACCCAAAATTTCGGCAAACGTTTGAGCGCTTGCATCATAGAGTGCGGTAAGCACCGGATGCCAAGTAAGCTGAAGCGCGAGAAAACGCGTCAGACCTGCTTTGGTTTGCACCAAACCGCCTTCGGACATGTCCAACGGATACTGCGCGTTGCCGCCAGTTCGAGAGCGCTCTTTTGCCGAAAGTGCCGCATACGCAGACGCCCACATCTGACGCGTAAACTTATAATGAAGTCTATTATTGTGGATCCAATCATCTATCACAGGAAGAAGCTCTTCGGCGAGATCCTCTGCGGGTCTTTGAAATATCTGCGGATCTTGGGTAAAATTACGGGCTATGAAATCCGAAAGCTCTGTGAGCCGCCGCACGACTTCTTCTGTCGGTACGACTTTGGGGTCAAACGGAAGAAATTTTAAAAGTGCAAAAGTGAAAGAGTCATATGCAGATGTTGCTTTCATCGTTTTTAGCCTTACAGCAAGATCCACAAACGCCGAGTAAGCTTCTTCCATGGCGTCCACACGCGAAATAGCGCGATCAGTCTCTTGCCCGCTTTTTCCGGCTATAACATCCAATAAACTTATCGCTATAGCGCGATAAAGCGGATGTGTTGCGTACGAAAATTGCGCGGCATCGTTGATGCTCGCAAGACTAAAAAGTGTCTGGGCATGATAGGAAGCTTTAGATCCGCTACCTCCCCTAACGTACCTTGCAACTCTACGCTCGCTTGCTCCACCGCCTCGACAAGCTTCTGCTGCATAATTGGATCACCTAAACCGATATTTATTTCTTCAGGAGATTTTTGGGTGGCGGGGGCTTGGACTGCCTGTCCCGAGTCTTCCCGAAGGGCATCTTGAACGGATGGTTGGGCATCCTCCCTTGTTTCTTGCCCCAGGTAGGCATCCAAATCAACTATCCATTCAGGACTCATACTGGTTTCATAAAACGTAGTATAATTTGGAGATAAAATACTTAGGTCAGCAGCTGGATCAACGGGGGAATTTGGTTTCCTAAAAAGCGAAAGAATAAGACGAAGTTTTTCAGGAGTTAACGCTATATAATGCTTCTCTAACAGCTCACGAGCGGTTGCCGCACGCGGATCATCGGGGTCATCTATCTGGATACCAGAGCCTTGAATGACGCCTTGTTCGTTTACAAACTGTTTGAACGTATGATCAGACCAAATGAATTCTCCAAAATGCTGATCATTAGGGTCATTTACATAATATATAGCTACACCATGATACGGACTTCCGGATGGAATATTTTTATCTCCTGCCGCCGCGATTTGTAATTCAACCACCTGGTAGAGTTCACCATGTACTCCCCGCTTCTGAAGTTCATCAAGCGTTCTGGCGGAACCAAACCCACAAGCCCCTTCTCGACAACCAAGTTCTTTTCCTCCCCATTGGTAAGTAAATATTTCCTCCATGCGATTGGCTACTTCTTCTGCCAGGTTGCCTTGATTTCGTACCTCAGGGATATACCCATACGATGTCAAAAATTGATAATCGGCAGGTGATGTTGCGCCACTACTGTTAACTTTCGTCTCTTGCAGAAATTTGTTCATCCCATCAAGTTCTTTTTCTAGAGTTTCTATTTTTTGCTGAACTTGAACTGCTACCTGTTCATTGTTATTGGCAAGAAGCGGTTGAATAGTTCGCAGTGCAGACCAGTATGCTTCCACGTAGTCCATTGCCTCCACAACAATAGAACGATTTTCTTTTGCGGCGATTGTCTCATCCGTCAAGCCCAGTTCTCGATTGCCACGCAGTGGATTGCCTTTGAATGGATGCGTCCTGGTCTGTAATTGTTCTAAACGTGAAACTCCGTTAGCCGCATCAGGGAGATCGATACCATTCAGTGCAGTTATGAGCGAATCGATAAAAAGGGACTGCGGCGATTGGGCGCCCTCCTCCACTTCTCCCCCGCTGCCGGTGTCACCTGATTCTTCGAGTGATGGTTGAGTGGATTCGGCGGGAGGTTTGATAGGTTCACGAACTACGACTTCTGGCTTCGTGGGCTCTTGTGGTCCAAAAGGAAGACCTAATCCCGCTCGATCGCTGAATGATAGAACTTTGGGTGCGGAAATCATATCTTTATAGAGCCCAACAGAAATATCCCCCACAGGCTTGACCATAGGAGTTATCAGTGTTGCTCCAGTATCAGGGTCTTTAGAAAACTCTATGCCGTAGCGAATTTTCACCCCTTCTTGTCCGAGCCCCGGGACGGCGTGGTCGAACTCATGTTCCAACGTTTTCTGAATCACATCTTCAATAAATCTCTCAGGATATTCAACTACGAGAAGTGCCATCCGTAGAAGCGTAGGGTAGTCGTGAGAATCATCGATAAAAACTTCCCCTGGGCCAGTAGTTCCGGATATATGAATTACGGCATTATCCGGCAGACCAATATATTCGTCTGCAATCTTTTGGGATTGACGCATTTGCTCGTCAGTTTGTCCAAAAAGTGGATTAGAGTGTTGTACCGGACGAGTGACAAATGCCTGTACCACTTTTTGCTGTAACTCCTTGTAAAACTGTTCCCTGACCAACGTAACATCTCCTGGCTTAGCTGGTGGGAATTGGCCCGTTGCCAAGTATCTCAATGCATCGCGGACAAGCTTCGTGGTATCGAAGACTACCCTAAATCTATCAGATATTGGCAGTTCATCATACTCCCCAAGTCGTGCAGCTAATTCCTTCGACCGTTCTATTAATTCAATAGATAGGACGCCTTCCAATTTCAAAACCGCAGGTAATACAGGATCCAACGTTTCCCTGTTAAACCTATTTGAACGATACCATTGGTAAAATCCCTCTGCAGCGGCTTCACCGCGGTCTCTTTTCAACTTCTGGTACATTTGTTCCAGCCAATATAGCCGCGTGCCACGCTCTGTTTTGCTTCCGTCGCGCTCAAAGTAGTCCTGTATCAGCGGTGCGGCTAAAAACGATCGCAAAACCCGTGCGGAAGACTCTACGTCTTCTTTACGGTCCCCGAAACGGCTACCGTCAATCTCCGGCATATCGGCTTCGGTACTCTGTTTCTGATCGCTAGGAAGCACTTCCAGATACCATGCTGGCGGTTCCACGGTGGATGTTTTGCCTGCCGATAGGCCGACAAATGGTGGATTCATTGCAACACTCTGACGGAATAAGCTGCGGCTGAGGCTCTCAAGCCGGCGGCCCACCGTAGTTTCCGGCCCAATCAGTTCGGCGAAAAATCCTGTCACGTCGCTTCCCACGTCTAGCACTGCGCCAAGAAGTTGTCCAAAACCTCCCAGCCCAGCGCCAAACACCGTGCCTCCTCCGCCGCCGGTGCCGAGTTCCTCCTTCTGAACCTCTAATAATAGGTTTATATAACTACTCTTTGATCGATTCAGGTCTGTTTTTTGGGCCTCAGTAACGACCAACCCATACCGTAACTTGCTGTTAATCTCGCTCACAATCTCATCGACAGACCGTTTATCATCACCTTCTCCAAGTCTTATGCCTGCCTCTCGCACTAATACTGTCCGTAGATCATATTGTTTTTGTTGCTCATCGGGTGATTGGCGAGCAAACTCTGGATAGAAAAGCGCAGTAAACGCATTCACTACCCCGATATTTGCATCTTTCCATGAAGTTTCAACCGGTTGAGGAAATGCATTCGTTGTTTTTAGCAGTATTTCTACCCGGCGCATAAAACCGTCTTTCGCTTCTTGCAAAAGTGCCCTCGTGACCGGATCTGTAGCTTGAACGATGGCTCGATCAAATCGACCGGCTATTTCTTGTATTTTTTCCTTATCTGATAAAATAGTCTTGAAATGATCGAAAATTTCGCTATTTATTTCTTCCGAGGGAGACAATCTAAGTACATTACTACTATCATACCCATCTATCCCGGGAGCAAACGCGGCAGCATGATCTATCAGATAAACCTGTGGTCTTTTTCGATCATTTGGATTCGGGACAAGAAGAATATTTCTCCAATCTCTATCTGTATTTCCTAGGAGAAAATCAAACCACATGATGGCTTGTTTTTGCCGAGAATCTATGGAAGTCCCAAATGAAAAATCAGCTTCCGACGCTTTATTGATAAAAGGGGTAAGGACACCAGCCCATTCTTTGGCATTAATAACTTCAGTTCTCCTGACTGCAGTGGGGACAGGATTATAACCAAATATATCTGACAAATTTAAAATATCCGCCATTTCAGAAGCTAGTTCTTCCCGGTGTGCGCCAACGAAACCCCATGCTTGGAGCGAATTACCAAAAAGCTCTCTGGGGTCATTTAGCGGTTGTTTTTCAAACACTTTAAATACGTTTCTGGTATTGTCGCTGAGCGTAACAGTGTAAAGTGTAGGAAAAGGTGGAAATGTTGTTATTCTCTTTGCTTGAAGACTTGCAAGTTTTTCTCTATTAGAAAACGTCCGATCAGTTGAGAATCTTCCCCTCATCCACGCAACAAGGCGGGAAACAAAAGTTCGTGGTGACTCTTGCGACAGTGAAATTTCTTGAGCAGACGTAATCACTGATTGTATCGGGTTTATCTGTTGGTCGCCATCTTCCACTTCTCCCCCCCCGCCGCGGCCGAGTTCCTCCTGCCGCACCTT
>Ga0075709_110_pt1 | contig 24069 bp, 20 predicted proteins | sample RifGroA2_FD_67740 | JGI IMG/M metagenome (GOLD analysis project Ga0075709, IMG submission 67740) | Microgenomates (Gottesmanbacteria) bacterium GW2011_GWA2_47_9 | reverse complement strand
AGTAGTAAAAAGATTCAATGAGAGTAAGTCCGCTAAAGCGCCACGGGTACGAAAAGAGTTTGAAGCGATGATTGAGTTTATCACCAGCCGAAAAGACATCAAGGGTATCATTACGTGGAAGTTAAACAGATTAAGCCGAAATCCTGTGGATACAGGCGCCCTACAGTGGCTCCTGCAAAGCGGTGTGATTGAGGAAATAGTCACCCCCTCCAAAACGTACACCGAGGCAGATTCAGACTTCATCATGGCCGTTGAGGGAGCGCAGGCGAACCGTTTTATCCGAGACCTGCGGGAAGATACGCTCCGAGGCATACAGGCAAAAATAGAGCAAGGCATCGCACCAGTGCTTGCACCATTGGGCTACAAAAACAACACAGCTAAGCCTCAGGGGAAGCGGGACATTGAGCCATCGGACACCTGGCCGTTGGTGCGTAAACTGTTTGATCTGGCTCTTACCGGTCAGTATTCCGTCATGGATTTAGTCAAAGAAGCCCAAGCCATGGGACTGCGAAACTCACGGGGCAGCACCATTTCAAAGAGCGCTCTGTATGAAACAGTGAAAAACCCGTTCTATACGGGTAATTTTTCGTATAAAGGCAGCCTGTATCACGGCATACACAAGCCCATGCTCACGCAAGCTGAACATGACCTCATCCAGGAGATATACGGATTTGCTTCAAGAGCACGCCCGGTAACGCATGAGTTTACGTTTAACAACCTCATCCGTTGTGAGTGCGGTGGCTGGTACAGCGCCGAACAGCATATCAAACACTACAAAAAGGGCACAGAGCAGCGTTTTGTCTACTACCGCTGCAGCAGGCGAATATCAGGCTGTCCCCGCTTCTACGTCAAAGAAGAAAGCCTGCAAACGCAGGTCGGTGCATTCCTTGGCCTTCTTACCATTAAAAAGCACTACATAGACTGGTTTATCAAATGGCTGGGGAAGAAGAACGAAGACAAGGTAGTGGTCAGGGACGCACAGCGCAAGCAGCTGGAAAAAGTGTTGCAGAACGTCAACGTGAGGATTGACCGACTTCTCCAACTCAAGCTCTCGGAAGGGAATGTTAGCGGTTCAATGGTGAGTGATGAAGAGTACCGGACGCTCAGGGAGAAGCTCCTCAAGGAACGTGAGGAAGTTAAACAAAACTTAGACGGCAACGATAAACACTTTGACCAGGTTGACGACTTGCTCGTTAAGACTTTTACATTTGCGGCAAAAGCAAAAGAAGTCATGGCGGGTAAAGACATACGCGAGAAGAAGATTTTATTGCAGGCTATCGGTGCGAACCTGACGATCAAAAATAAAGAGGTTGATATAACGCCCCGTTACCCGTTTGAACGCATAAAGCAGGAGTTTGCCGGTGTTATAGCGTGCGAACCTGAGGAAAGCCTATCACAACGCTATAATTCTCAAAACAGTGTTAATTGGGGTGACTGACGGGATTCGAACCCGCAACTCTCAGCTCCACAAGCTGATGCTCTGCCGTTGAGCTACAGTCACCAATTATTGGTTAATTAGCCAATCGATATATTTTTTACTCTTGTACGATTTAATTTTCTTCTCGCGCAAGCGCGCTGCTTGAATTGTATCAAATTCTTCTTTATAGACCAATTTATAGGTCATTAAGACTTTTGTGGTTCTTGTTTTTCCCGATTGGTGTTCTTTTAATCTTCTTTCTAGATTATTTGTCGAGCCTATATAATAACGTCCTGTTGTTTCATTGCTGAGAACATATAGGCAGTTTTTCATTTAAGCTTTTTTACTCTGCCGTTGACCCCGATCTGATCGGGGTTGAGCTACAGTCACCAATACTATAATTATACTACATTTCTGCGTATCACTCTATTTAATTATTTGTCAAAAATTCCAATTGGAAAATTTGACAAATCTATTTTCCAAAGAAGCGATTGAGTACTGCGTGCGGTTGAAGCTTCAATAAGGTAGTCACATCACTAAGGGTAAGCGCGCCGTCTTCATCAAAATCCAAAGGCAGAAGCCGCGGAAGGCGCACAAGCGTCTCAGTTTCCTTGACGGCAACTGAGGTTTGCGCAGGTAAGAATGAAGGAATAACCAAGACAATGCGGTAGCGTTTCCCCGGGGTAATGTTGGTCAGTCCGGGGGTTACGGCCGTGCCGTCAATAAGCGCAAGATCGGGAAATTCGTGGGTGAGTTCATGACCATCGTACACTAAAACTTTGGCATTTTTGGCGTTACTTGTCCTCTTCCAGCCAAGATGCGTTTGAACGACAAGTGTCGGCGGCGGGATGAGGGTAATTTCCCGCGCCTCAAGGATGGCAATGTTGTCGTTGTGGCGGATGATTAACTTGACCGGGTAGACGCCGGGCGTGTTTGGCGTAGTAAGGGAGAATGTAAGCGTTTCCCGTTGTCCGGGTTCCAGTCGTGGAAGGGAAACGTCAGAAATGGCAAATCCTTTGCTATCTTCAATCACCAGTTCATACCCCTGCGATGCATCGGCGATCCCTTGGCCGGTATTTTTTATTTTTGTCTGTAAAGCATACGTTGAGCCGGCGACAAGTTTTTCCGGCAACAGCGGATGGTCGATCTCATACGATTCCCGTTGGCGCGGTTTGCTTTGTTGCTTTGTGATTGCCTGGTAGGAGGCGTAGTGCGCGTAATATTCACCGTTTCCTAATTGCTTAAATGAGAAATGATCAAACGGATAATCCTGGTAATTAAATACAAACGGAGTAATGGCGGCGATGCGGGCGTCTTGCCAAACAGAACCCGCGGCAATTGCGAGATTTGCGCCCACGCCTTCCGGGCGAAGCGATCGAGGCTGCCAAAACTTGCCTTCGCTATGCGTCCAGCCAGTTTCGGTGATGAAAACGGGCAATGACTTTTTTAATCCGAGCGAGCGCAGAAGCTCGAGTTCCCAGGAAAATGTCCAGAGCGTTCCTCTGCCCCACGCATATGGCGAGCCGGAAAAGCCGGGGTTAGGGTAGGAGTGGGACGTCCACCCGTCGATAAGATCAAGAAGCTCGGGTTTGGCGCTGACCATGCGTTTTAGATACTCGGCGGCATCAAGAGAGTCGCCATTACTTGCCGCAGATGCATCAAGTCCGGCTGGCAGGATAAAAAAGTCCTCATTGGCTTCTTTGAGTGCTTTGGCGAATGTTACGAGGATATCCGCGTAGCCTTCCGGATCGATCGTATTGCCCCATTCTTTCGCGTGATTGGGTTCGTTAAAGACGACGACGTAGCGGTTTTCCGTTGGCCAATTAAGACTGGTGAGAAAACTCACCCAATCACGGATATCGCCTTTTGACGGCTTTTTCCAACTTGCCCCCTCGGGTTTAGTTGCAAGGCGTACAATCGGAATAAGGTGTAAGCGACGCATGTCGTCAAACAATTTTTGCCATGCGCTGGTATTGTGATCCGTTTGGGGCGCTACAAGCGTGACATATCCCCAATCCCCGCCCGTGGAGTTGACCAGAGGGGCCACATCAGGCACGTCATTAAGATCGGCAATATGCATGCCGAAGCGGTTATTGGGCACGCTTAAGGGATCGTAGATAGCAAGTATTGGCGGGGCAAGAGAGAGGAAAAGGATAACAATAATTGCTTGAAAGACAGTCTTTGTGAAAGACTGTCTTTGTCGCGCCTTGGTAGTCATGTGGTGCATAGTATAGCCTATACGATATAATACAGGGTAACGCGGGTGTAGCTCAATGGTAGAGCGCCAGTTTTCCAAACTGGTGACGAGGGTTCGATTCCCTTCACCCGCTCAAAAGCGAAAGAAACGGACAGTTTGCAACAAAAACGAGAAGTGGAGTAAAATAAAATTATGGAAGAACAGCCTACCCCACAACCAGTAGCCACTCAACCTTCCCCTTCTTCTCCTGTCCCCATAAAACAGAATAGCAAGCCTTTAACAAAGGCTGCTGTTCCCGTCTTTCTTTTCATGGCTGGCGGACTTGCGTACCTCGGCTACCAAAATTACCAATTACAGCAACAATTAAACTCGCTTCTAGAACAAAAGACAAATCAGACCATCTCTTTCTCCACACCCGCCTCTTCTTCCGGCCTAACTTCAAGTCCTGACCCAAGCATTAGCTGGACAAAAATAACAGCCAACAGTTCAACAACTTATACCAACGAATTATATCGATTTTCCTTTACCATCCCCTCTTCACTAAAAACTACAGTTGAGAATCCCGAGGGGTGTGGAATTTCAGGACCCTCCAACAATAAACTATTCCAACTGATATGTATTTCTAACAGTAAGTCCTTCGGACAAGGAAACGATGCTCCGTTCGATGGGTTTTCCGTTTATGTAGACTCAAATCAAGACGGTATCTCTTTAACAAACTATGTACAACAGGAAATTGATGCAAAGAAAAGTAGAGGATATGGTGAAAATGGTACCACCAAACAGTTTCAGTTAGCCGAGCTCAAGGGAATTACCCTTGTTGGCTACAACTGGCCGGGGATTGAAACTTCTTATGTTAAGTTCCCCAACACCAATGATAAAAGAATCCTAATCCTTTCAAAGATAGAGGAGTCTTCTGGAAGCTTTGATCAAATATTCAACCGAGTTCTTTCCACTTTTGGCTTCCAAGATTAACTCGTTTAAAATAATCAACAGAAATAAAATGAAATAGGATGATATGAAGTTGTATCCGGCGAGGAGTTGCGGCTATAATTACTTAGGGAAATAAGAAGCTGGATATGCCAAGGTGTTCTTTTAAAGTTGAAAGTTCTAAACCTAACTCTGGTGTGATATACTTTGATAGGCTCGAGCCCAGTACGGTATCCAGCTCTAAAGTGATAGAAATGTAAAGAAAATGACAGCAAGGTCACAACAAACGATGAAACCATTAATTTTAATTATATTTCTCGTTGTTTTAGTATTCGCTACCTATTTCTTATTCTTTGCTCAGGTTTTAGTCGATTGCAATTGTAATGGTTGTGAAATGGCTTGCTGGTCAACCCCAATTAAGGCTATTTTAGAGGGAAAGAAGATTCTTGGCCCATATTTCATTCATCCGTTGTTAAATAAATAGAAAACTTTTAATGCTTAAGTGGCTCTTTAGAGCACGAAGTTGTAAAATCAGTTCAGGAGTAATGAGACGGCATAGGTTCGAGCGAAGTACCGTTACCAGTTCTATGTTATTTTGATCACGATACAACATTAGGAATACTGTTTAAGTTCATAACTTGTTATATATAAATATATGTCCGCAGAGTATCCAGAAAAGCTATCAAAAATACAGATACCCCCACTTACGGACGAAATCAGTGCCTTCACTTCTACGATTATTGGCCAGGAAGAAGCAGTAAACGCGTTTGCCATGCTCTTGGCGAAATTACGGTCAGGAATTCGTAAACAGGAACCAGGACCCTTAGCTACGTTATTTCTCGCAGGCCCTTCAGGTGTCGGCAAAACAGAAATAACGTATGCCCTTGCAGCACAGCTTGCAGGAGAGCAGGGCAATCCGCGCTCGAAGATTATTAAACTAAATTGCGGTGAATACCAAGAGGATCACATGATTTCTCGGTTAATTGGGGCTCCTCCAGGATATCGAGGATCCGAAGATGCCTATGATAAAAATTTTCAAGATCCAGCACTCTTTGCTCAAGCAAACTTAGATAACCATAGAATATTTTTTACCGATAGGAATGAACGAGAACAAAATGTCGTCATAATTTTGATTGATGAGGCGGAAAAAGCAAGCGACGCACTTCATCGCGCCCTTTTGGGAGTGTTAGATAAGGGCCAAATGACCATTGGCACCAATAGAAACTCAGATTTCTCAAATGCAGTAATTATTTTTACCTCTAACGTAGGAAACCAACAAGCTGAACAACTTCGTGATTTGTCTTCAGACCCGCAGCTAGACACAAGACAAGTTATCATCAGTGCTTTCAAAAACGCTTTTCCTCCAGAAACAAGAGGACGAATTAAAGACCTAATTGTTTTTAAAAGTCTAACTGAGGAAGCTATAAAACAAATCGCAGCGTTAAAACTTAGTCTGGTAGAAACAGATTTTGCCCATAATGGGATTCCCATTGGTCTTGAACTTTCTCCATCGGCATTAGAATGGATTATTGCCCAGGGGTATAATCCATCGGAGGGAGCAAGAGCTCTCGGGAAGGTAATAGAAAAGCAAATACACGATCAACTGATCCTTATCCACCTAAAATTCGGCATAAAGGGTAAGCAAATATACGTGGACAAAGGAGAAGAAGATATCGAATTAGTGTTTTACTTTAATGGAGAAGAGCAATCTGAGATTCCTTCTGCGCCAGAGCAAGATGCTGTATGGGAAGGTCAAGGATCTTCTGCCAACCCATTAAGAGAACCACTTAAGGTCACTGATAGGGTGAATGTTGTGCTACGGGGATCTTTTCAAGCCCAAAATGCATCTGCCCGTACACCCGCTTCATCTGCATCCTCAAAACCTGAACAAATTCGTCCTTCCAGAACAAATAGTCCTGCTTCTCGACATCCAACATCAGAACAAAAAATACCCGTTATCCCTACCCGGATAAAAACCGAATTGCTTGAGCAATTCAAAGGACTTTTCGGCGGAATAAATCGTTACGTAGAAAAAAGAGATAATCTTATTCATCGCGGGCTTCTGAATCCAGGAGAAGCAGACACTCAACCCGCAATACGAAGCGCAGTAACCAACGAACTAGCCACTGGCCTGGCTTTTAGCTTAAATAATTATTTATCCAAAAGAGATCAAGTAGTTAATGCTGGTATTATGACCATTGAGCAGGCCAATAATTTGCGAAAAATAAAAGCAATAGCCGAAGAATCACTAGAGGAAGGTTTACAGTACAGCCTTGAAAGATATAGTGATCTTAAAAAAAAGCTCGTTTCTGCAGGAATTGGGACGAACGAAGAATGGGATGCACTATTTTTGCCAAAATAGCACAACAAGCAAACCAAGGCACCAAACAACGAAGATAGCCCTGAAAACTCCTCACGTTGTATAATACACGTAGGCCTCCGTAGCTCAACGGACAGAGCAGATCGGTTCCCCGCCTGCCATAGCGCGATTTCAGCTCCGTAGCTCAACGGACAGAGCAGATCGGTTCTAACGATAAGGTTGGGGGTTCGATTCCCTCCGGAGGCGCATCAGTTGGTAACAAAGGTGATCTCATCCCCTATTTGTATACGCAAGCGGCTAACGGTACCGGCGTTAAGTTCCAGAATTTTATCGACCGGAACTTTGGCGGTTAGCTGCACAGGGGGTTCGTTGCCGACCGGCGGGGGGACGTTGGTGGTAATGTCGAGAATTTTATTCTCCCCAATCCAGAGGAAATCCAAAGGGAACTGCATGCCGCGCATCCAAAAGTCGTATTTGCCGCGAACGCCGAATAGAAATACCATGCCGTGATCCATCGGCATAGTTTTTCGGTTTCCCAATCCAAGCTCCCGCTCTTCGCGGGTGACGGCTGTTTCTATGGTAAACGTCTGATCGCGGATGATGGCGCGCACCACCGGGGGCCTGCGCCCAAACGGTAGGTGCGGCGAGTGGGTGGCGGCACTCGCCGCACCCAACTTTCTGCCCCTCGCGCTTTCGCTTAAAATATCTTTTCCGGTTCGAGCCAAAAACTGATATAATTTTAGACGATGAAGCAACAATATACAATCAGTAACGATAAAATTGAAAAAATTCTCACAAAGTATAATTTGGGCGTCCTTAAGTCCTTTGTTCCAATTAAAGCAGGATTGATCAATCCTGCTTTTCTAATCAATGATAGTTATGTTTTAAGGATTGATAAAAGCGAACATCTCAAAAACGTGCAAGGTCATGATACCCGTTTTGAGCGGGAAGCATTTCTTTACGACTTGCTTCCAAAAAGAGGGGTCCCTACTCCAAAATGCTTGGGATTTGATTCTTCTCTAGAAATAATTCCAGAGAAATACATAATCGTTTCCTACATTCCAGGAGTTTCTTTGTCCGATGGCTTTAAAAATCTTGGTAAAGAAATCCAACAAAAACTCTCTTTTCAAATGGGGGAAATCATTAGAAAAATTCATAACGTTACTTCCGAGGACTTAAACGGGAGTGTATTATTTGGTCCGAAAACTGGATGGAAAAAACTATACGAGAAAGAATTTACTTTCTATTTAGAAGAAGCAATAAAAGGAAAATATTTCTCGTCGGAAGTTGAAGAAGAAATCAAAAAGACATTCCAACAATTTCAAAACTTAATTTCAGATTTAGAAAATGAACTTCGACTTGTTCATTCCGACTTTAGCGTTAGCAATATTCAAATAAACGGCGGGGAAATAGTTGGAATTTTTGACTTTGAGTGGTCCCATATTGGTGATCCCTTATGGGATCTACAAAAATTACCAATTAATTTTCAACTGGGAGACGGATTCAGTAGAGAAATTTTTCTCAAAGGATACGGTATAGAAAACCTAGCAGAAGGAGAACTGACTCGAATAAAAATGTATACCTTGCATCAGGGGTTGTGGGAAATCTGGGCTACAAAAACACAACTGTTTCCATTTGGAGAAAAAGAAATTAAGGAAGGGCAGCAGTTAATAAATTCAGCAATTGCTTTAGACGAAAGTTCGCGCCGACTTTTTAAAAGATTTTTCGAAAGCGCGAGGGGCAGAAAGTTGGGTGCGGCGAGTGCCGCCACCCACTCGCCGCACCTACCGCTTGGTCGGAGATCGCGGACTCGAACCGCGGACCTCTCGGTCCCAAACCGAGCGTTCTACCAACTGAACTAATCTCCGGATACGGTTATTGTATCACGAAGTGCGAACTGAAGTTCGCTATTACGACATAACACCGTCCGGTGGGAGGAAAAAGGAGAATACTGCCGTAACCAAGCTTCGTTTGAGGGATAGCGGCGCCTTGCCGGGTATTTCGGGATTCAATACTCGTTGAGCAATTCCGTGAGTTAAGGCCCAGACAACAAAAAAACCGGCATCCTTAGGTAATATTTCCAGCGGAGTATAGATGTACCCTTTTTCAATATGCAGTCCCAAATGGGCGTCAAATGGGTCATCTACTCCTGTGTATAGGCGGGCGCCTGTCTGTTGAATTTTTTCCCTATATAGCACCAGGTCTTTTTCGTTAAGGGCATGACTATCATAAAGATAGAAGCCAAGCGCCCGGTCGGGGTCCTCGTGGAACTCAATGGTCAAGTCCACCTGATAATTGCGCATTATCTGCATGGCATCTTCTGCTTCAGGATCCTCTGATTGGTCAAAAAAATGCCGGTTCACGTCCCGACCAAATTTGTTTTTACGGGTTTTTTGGGCAACCGCACTGGGACTGACGCGGGGAATAAAGAGAAAGTCGGGTAATTGATCTATGTGTTGTTTTACATATTCGTTGATGCAGTCAATCACTTCATATTCGTCCCCGTGCATGCCGGAAACGATAAGGAGCTTGGGATTAGTTCCCTTTAGGAAATACTCCGTACCCCCATGCTTGTGGGGCACGAGTATTGCGCGCGCTTGAGGACTGGTCACCGTCCGGCTTGTCATCATCCATGTATGCTCCTTTAGGAGGCGAAATGAATTTCGCTACTACAACATGCAGGGTGCCGCGAGAGCGAGTCGAACGCTCACGTCCTTGCGGACAAAGGCTCTTAAGGCCTTCGTGTCTGCCATTCCACCACCGCGGCTTCTTATATTCTTTTGCTTAAATACAATCTTCCAAACCCCGTTTTTAATTGCTTTTCTCGCATTATTGCACGTTTTTTATCTAAACAGGCTTCATAATAGACTAGTTGTAAAGGTCTTCGGAACCTAGTCGCGTCAACATCACCTTTTTGATGCTTCTTATGTCGAGATATTAAATCGTCGGTCCAACCTATATAGAATTTATTGTCTGTTTTGCTTCTGAGCACATATGTATAATAAAACTTCATTTTNNNCCTAAAATTTGACAAATGTTTTTTATTGATATTAAGTAGGTATACATGAGAAAAAAGAACGTCAAGCGGCTCCGCAGGAAGCCCACGATTGCGCTGGTCTACCATCACCTCTCGGATAAGACAAAAAAAGAATATTACTCCCGCGAACACGAGATTGTAGATGAAGACACAAAAAGCACCGTTCACTATATGGAGCGGTTGTTCCGGCGCCGCGGGTACCATGTGCAGGTAATACCGGTAGATGAAGGTGATTTGTCCCACCTCAAAAAACTGAAGGCTGATTACGTATTTAATCTGGTGGACAGTAAATCCATGGAGATGGCTATTGCCAAAATATTAAAACGCCTGCATATCCCCTATTCCGGTTCCTCATTTGAAGCAATTCAAACGAGCAACAATAAGTTGCGCACCAAACGGTTATTTGAAAAGCACAAACTGCCGACTCCCATATTTACCGTGCTTCATATGGGTGACCGCGTAAGCCGGCGCATCATCCCATCAAAGTTTCCGGTGATGGTAAAGCCTGCGTTTGAACACTGCAGTATCGGCATAACAGAGCGCTCGATTGCCACGAATTATAAACAGTTTGTGTCTATCGTCTGGCGGCTTCGCAAATCATATCGGCAAACACTGCTTGTAGAACAATTTATTCCGGGTAAAGAATTGCAGGTGACGGTGCTGGAAACCCGCGACAAAACCGTGGCGTTACCGATTGCCGAAATTGCGTTTCGAAACGGTATCCGCAACAAGTGGAATATCTACGGGTTTGATGAAAAATGGAACAAAGATTTACCCATTTATAAAAGCTGCCACTTCGTGTCGCCGCCCAAGCATTTAAAACAAGCCACAAATGTCCTTATCAAAAAAGATGCCATCCGCGCATTTTATGCATTAGGCCTTCGCGATTACGGTCGGTTTGACCTGCGGTATAACCCGAAAAACCGGCAGTGGTACTTTTTGGAAGGAAATGCCAATGCAGGATTTTCCCCTGGCCCGGACGATTCAATGACGGCCTCCATTCAGGCGTATGGCATGACGCTTGATGATTTTGTCATGCAGATTGTAAAAAACTCCATCAATTAATTACACCGCAGCATGGCCCTTGCGCCGGATGAAACATCGGTGAGAGTCTGAGATATTCCGTTCCAGGAAAAGGAAAGTACGTTCTCCGGCTGCAGGCGGTACTGGCAATAGGTAGTCAACAATGTGGGAAGATCGGTAAAAAATCCAAAACCGACGCCATCTATGTCTTTGTACCCCTGGCTGTATAAATTCTGCAAGAATTTCTCCCCCAAGTGTTTCTGGTAGGGCTGTTTATCATAATAGAGAAGTAACAACATATTGCCCGTCCCGGTCTGAAACGGAAGCGGATCGCCAGTGCCCAGGACGAGCGTTTGCTTTTGGAGATTTGGAAATAACGATGCCAATTGAGCAACCGCGGTTTTTTTGGTATCGCTTGTCCTTTTAAGCGCCCGGAGTGTGATTTGAATGACAACTATATTGACTGCAGCGTAAAGTATAACGCCTGCCATGAGAACAACCTTGCCAATCGGCGTTGATTTTTTGATGACGAGAAGCAGTATGTACGCAACAAGAAGTGAAAATCCGACAGAGGAGAGGTAAAAATGCCGGGGCTCCATAATAAGCGGCGGCGGGAGCAGTGCAAATGGCAGTACGCTTAACACAAGAAATACAATCATTGACCACACGAAATGCTGGTGCTGCTTGGCTTTGATAGAAAAACGCAGCAGTAGCGCCAGAATAACCGCGCTTGTTGCCCAAAGTGCAGCGTAAAATATGTGCACAAGGTATTCAAGATTTACAAAATGCGCCCATGGGCCAAATAATCGAACGAGCCAGATGCGCGAAAGATATTCCGGGAAGATAATTTTTGGCAGATAAAGCAACTCAAATGTTATTGCCTGAAGCGCGATGGAAAAAAATGTAACGTTGCCGGGTGCCAGGGTAGTAAGCGGATTGTGAAATAGCATATTTGGTAAAAACCGGGCGATTGCATACAGGCCGAAAAAGAAACATGAGTACGCCAAAATTTTCTTGGCGTGAGGATGACGGACAAGAAGCGATCGGATCGGAACATACGCCAGAAGAAATATCGCATTTTCCCGAAAGCCCGCGCCGATAAGAATGCATAGCATGGAAAGAAACAAGTGTTTCGCTTTTGGGATCTTCAAAAACATTTCAAACAATAGTAATCCCAGGAGGGAAAAAAACGCCGAGGGCAAAAAGGATAGCGATGCGGCGTACCACGTGACGGCCTGTTGCGACGGAGCAGCTGCAACAAACAAAGTAGCTGCAAGTATGGCTGCCTTTTTATTTTTTATTAGCGTATCGGCAAGAATATAAAGAAGCAAACCGTTAGCAGCATGGAGCAGTATACTGTACCACGCGTACCATCGGTGATCCAGGGAAAATAGCGTATAAAAGGCGGCCATGAGGATCGTGGTGAGCGGAGTAAAATGCGACCCCGATTGGATAATAAGCGTGGTAAAGCCATAGGTTTGGGCATAGACTACCCTGCCAAACCCCACCCATTCATCCTGCTGGAAGTACATGTGCCACAACCCGTAAAAAACAAGTATGGTAAACAGCAGAATATATATAGGAACAATGAACTTTTTCATTGCCCCAAAAGTATAGCATGGGACTATGCCTTGGTGTATAGTAGGGGTATATGGGAGAAATAGTCCGTCAAATATTTATTATACCGTTCCTTTTGCTTGCGTTTTTTACGGACGTTGTGGGACAACCGAACAGAGTGTTTCAAGGATCTGGTGCTGCAGTAGCAGAGCCAGCCGGAAGCTGGCAAACCTCTGTACCGCTTCCCTCTAGCCGTTATGATTTTGGGGCCGGCGTATTTGAGGGAAAAATATATATCGTTGGTGGACTTGTGCATCCATCTCCGTGGTTTCCGACACGTCTTGTTGAGGCATATGACGAGACGACCAAGAGTTGGTCCAAACTTAAAGATTATCCCAAACTCGTCCATCATGAGGGGGTGGTTGGTTGCGGGAAATCTCTCTATGTGATTGGTGGGTACTGGTTGCGCGTCTTTTCGTCTGCCTATGTCTATGCATATGATGCCAAGAGTGACGGTTGGATAAGAAAAGCGGATTTGCCAAATGCTCGCGGTGCCTTAGGTACTGTATGTGTGGATAATAAAATTTACGCCATTGGCGGTTCCGTTAATACGCACGCAGTGAGTTTTGTAGATGTTTACGATGTGGATTCCAACACGTGGACTTCAAAGTCTTCCATGCCAAGGGCACGCGAACATGCGGCCGTTGTGACAGCCGGCGGGCGGATATTTGTATTGGGTGGACATGATGGGAACCGTTTTAAAACAGAGACAACCAATGAAATCTATGACCCAAAAACGGATACATGGCGAACTGGCACACCAATACCCTTGGCGTTAAATGGCTTAAGTGCGGTAGCGCTTGGCAATAGTATATTTATTTTTGGCGGGGCCAATGGAGATGCAGTAAGCAATGAAGTTCATGAATACCGCATAGCGCAAGATCGTTGGGTGCGACGCGCAGATTTACCTGTTGGCCGTTATGGTTTTACGGCTTTGCCCTTAGGCAACACCATTCATGTGATTGGCGGAAACAGTGTCGTGAAAGGAAATTATTTCAATCTGGACCATCGTGTGTTTATACCCTAAGTTTGTCCCCCATTATGCATATCGTCGCATTTGCCAATGGTATACACACCAACACGCTGACCGGCGGAGACAAAATTTTTGTAGAATTTTGCAAACGCTGGATACTGGCGGGACATCACGTTGTTATCATCACCAATAAAGTCGGTCGCAGATACTGCATGCGAAATGGCATTGCTGCAAGTCATATCCTGTTATGGCGTGCTTCTTGGCTCGATCGGTATGGGGTGTATGCTGCCATGTTAGGTAAAACTGTCATGTCATTTATTCGTGGATTATTTCTGCTACAAAAACGAGTGGACGTGATATTTGCATCCTCTTTTTTCTTTCCGGATATCATCCCTGCGTTTTTTCTGAAGCTGCGGCACCCCCACGCGCAACTGGCAATCGCATCGTATTTGTTTACGGCCAAGCGGTTGGGCAGTGATTATAGCGGCGGACGGCTGAAGGGTTTACTGTTTTATCTGAACGAATTGGCTTCATTTTGGCTCACCAGGCGGTATCAGGGGTTGGTGCTTACGGCTTCTTCTCATGATAAAACCCAATTGGCCAGGAGTCAGCGGATTGACCCGCACGATATTATGGCCATCCGGGGAGCCGTGGACACGCGCTTTTTTTCGCCCCAGCACTCCGAAACTATTCGCTATGATGCCGTGTTTGTCGGGCGTTTTCACCCGCAAAAGTGTATAGATGAACTTCTTTCTATCTGGCAAATGATGATCGTGCGCCACGCGCATCGCATCTTGGCGCTGGTCGGAGACGGACCGCTGCGGCATAAACTTCGAACGTTTGTCCTTCGGAACAATTTGGAAAACAATGTATTTTTTTTAGGGGTCCATGACGGGGAGGAAAAGCTGGAAATTCTCCGGTCTTCGCGCATGTTTGTATCTGCCTCGCGCTACGATTCCGGTAATATCGCACTGGACGAAGCACTTGCGTGCGGGTTGCCGGGAGTGGTGTATGACCTTCCGGCTCTTGAGTATCCGCAGGGAGTACTCAAAATACCGGTAGGCAACAAGCGCCTGTTTGCCGATGCAATTGAAACGCTTTTGACCGATGAAGAAACATATAATCGTTTGAGCAAAGAAGCGCGGGCGTTTGCAAAAACGCTGGATTGGGACCAAAAAGCCAAAGAAGTGTTGGCGTTTATCCGACGCTAAGGGTTTCCCCATCCCGCTAAGCGGGACGCGCCCGCCTGCCAACGCCTAGTGCCGATGGGGAGAGTCGAACTCCCACGCCTTGCGGCATACGCTCCTGAAGCGTACGTGTATACCAATTTCACCACATCGGCGTTAGGCACTGGCGGGCAGGTCTGCCAATTTCGCCACTTCGGCATGCGTATGGTGCGGACGAGAGGAGTTGAACCTCCACCCCTTGCGGGATACGCACCTCAAGCGTACGCGTATACCAATTCCGCCACGTCCGCGCAAGCATATTGTATCATACCAATAGATTTGTGATAATGAGTTCTATGCCTCTTTCTATTTTTCTTGCAACACTTTTCGTGAGCGCCATCTCACTTATCGGCGGATTTTTGCTCATCAGTAAGCGTTTTGCGCTCGAGCGCCATGCCGGGTATTTTGTAAGTTTTGCCGCCGGCGTCATGCTTGCCACATCGTTTTTTGACCTTTTACCCGAAGCTTTGGAACTGGGACAGGAGAGTTTGATATTGGCAACAGTCCTTATGGGAATCGTGATATTTTTTTTCATGGAGCGCTTCCTATTGTGGTTTCACCACCACGATGATACGCACCATGCAAAGCCGTCTGTGTGGCTTATTATCATGGGAGACAGTATACATAACGCCATAGATGGCATAGCGATCGCCACAACATTTTTAACGAGCCCGGCACTTGGAGTTGCGGCAACCCTTGCCATTGCCGCCCACGAAATTCCGCAGGAACTTGCGGATTTCTCCGTCCTTATCCATGGGGGCATGACCAAGCGTCGCGCGCTTCTTTTTAACGTACTTTCGGCGCTCACTGCTTTTGCCGGTGCGCTTGTGGGCGTTATGGCGATACAGGCTTCTCAGACTATGTTGCCGTTTTTCCTGGCGTTTAGTGCGGGAATGTTTATTTATATCGCCTGCTCCGACCTGATCCCGGATTTGCACCGGGATTTCACCAAGCAAAAAGGCTGGCTTCAATCTATGCCGCTTCTCTTGGGTATACTCGTCAGTTGGCTCATTATACGTCAGCTTGAAGGCTAAATCTGGTTTTCGACCTAAAAACAGGATATAATATCGTCGTGTCGGACGATTAGCTCAGCTGGCTAGAGCGTCTCTTTTACACAGAGAAGGTCGGGGGTTCGAGCCCTCCATCGTCCACACTAGTAATTACACGTGATACAATGCTCTCATGTTTCGTTTCCTTCAAAAAATTGGTTCGTTTATCCAAGCCTATCCTGTCATTCTTCCCTTACTGCTTTTTATCATATTGACACTACCATTTTTTGGTATTCAGCCATGTTTCGATGGAGAAATTAGTTTTGGTTATGCAAAAGAGTTGGCGGTCAATGGGCTAAATTCCTATCTCCATGCAACTGCTCTTCACCCACCGGGCAAAGCGTTTATTCTGGTAGTATTTTTTAGGATGCTTGGGGATAGCATTATTACACTTAATTTTGTAAGTCATCTTCATGGGCTTTTTGGCATCGTTGGCCTGTATCTCCTGGCTAAACAGTTGGTCGACAAATATGTAGCCCTTCTTAGCGCACTGCTTTTGGCAACATCGGGAATATATTTAGCAAACTCATTTCATCTGTTAGATGACTACGTCATGACGATTTATATACTTTTTGCTCTCTATTTTTATGCAAAAAATAATAAACTACTCTACAACATATTTGCTGGCATTGCAGTATTAACAAAAGACACCGCTCTTATATTGCCGGCAAGTATTCTAATCGTTGAGTTTTTCCATTCGTTTGAAGATATGGTATTCCGGATGAAACCAAAACAAATTTTACGGTTTATTCTGTGGTCTTTCCCCATTGCTATCTACGCCATCTGGTATTTGTATGTCCAGTCAAATGGAATAGATGTATGGCATGAAAACATATTTGCAGAATCTAAAGATAGGGGGGCCATTATCACGATAATCCTGAATGTTTTAAACTGGAATTTTTTACATGAGTGGGCGGACCGACATCGAGCCATGTTCTTTTATTTAAATTTCAATTGGGTCTATTTGCTTGTTGGTGCAGCAGGAATTATTCTTTACACGAAAAAAACAACTATAAAAACACTCTCAAAACAGCTATTTAAAAACACCCACATTGCAAAAACAAAGTTAACTATCATTGTCTTTTCTTTCATTTATTTTTTTACCATATTTACATTTCAAACATTCACTGCGCCGCGATATGGATTGCCTCTGTATAGCTTCATTTATATTGTCGTTGCACACACGATTATTAGGTATCTTCATAAAATTCCGTTTCACATGATCGTTATCATGGGCCTTTTTATGACAACTACGCTATTTTTCTCTTTTGATCCGATAAGCAGAATATTATGGCATATTAAACCCATAAGCAATCAACAATTTTACGGATTTTACCACGTAATAGATGGCAACGACGCTATTATCTATAATCTTCAATACCCGTTACTTCTGAAGAAAAAAACTCAAACAGTGTTGGAATACTTTAAAAATAACCAAGTAACCCCTCCGACCACTAATCAACTCGAGTATATATGCCAACTGCAATTTTAGCTTAATTTACCACTAGCGTGGCTTGATTGGTAGTGGTGGTCAATCCTTCTTCCGTAAGCACCCAAACCCGAAAAGAATATGTTCCCGAGCGCATTGCGTATGCAGAAATCGTAGCTGTTTTTGTTTCATCGGTATTAATCCCATCAATAAGATAAATATCATCCGGATTTTTCCACGGTTTATCAGTTCGTAGAGCACCAGGTGTTTCTAATGTTTTTAACCCAACGTTTGGGACGACTAATCGAGTTCTGCTAACCCTCCGTCCAAAATTATTTTTCACTGAGATAATAAGTTTTGCTGTGGGAATATTGGGATACCCCGCAATTGACAGCGTCAATGGAATCGTTTCGGGCACAATCGTCAAATGTGCTTCCAAAGGTTGTTTAATAAGCTTGTCTATATTCGGAGGTTTTGTTTTTTTGTAAACAATAGCAATACCAACGATGTGAATAACCATAATCGTACCAATAAGTAAAAAGGCTTTCCCGGAATTCGTACCTTGTTTCTTCATTGCTTGCATTGTATCACGTCAAAACATCTTAAGATTAACGCATATGATTTTGTTATCCCCTTGTACGGGCGGGTGACAACAATCTTCAATTGCCTTATAATTACAGACAGGAGAGCCTTAATAAGGCTTTCTGTATCTAGCCGAGATGGCCGAGGTAGTCAAGGCGCTTGTCTGAAGAACAAGTTATCTGGGTGCAATTCCTAGTCTCGGCACACGAAGCGCGGCGGTAGTTCACCGGTAGAATGTCTCCTTGCCAAGGAGAAGGTAGCGGGTTCAATTCCCGTCCGCCGCTCAAAATCTAGCTATTATTGCCGGGTCGTTCAACGGTAGGACACCTGTCTTTGGAGCAGGGTATTCTAGGTTCGAATCCTAGCCCGGCAGCATTGAAAGCATGAAATTCATGAAAGGTAGAAATTTAGATAGTTTAATTAGCCGATTGTTTGTTCTGTGAGATTGGCATGAATGGCGTTTAGTAAAATAACAAATTCTGCAGTTCTGTCTGCCTCAACGGACAGAGCATTTGATCCATCGGGTTTAATAAATTCCTCTAAAGTCCATCTTCCATCTGGAGATTGACGACGTATAAGATATCTGGCGGCTGTTATGGCAGTATCTCTAAAAATAGGGTTGCCGGTTAATTTGTAAAGCATCGAAGATGCTAGGCCAATTTTTCCTGAATACGGGTGTTCAATAGTCGCAACGCCGCAGATATTCCTGTAGTACGAATGGAACGCCTCCGCGTCTTCAAGTAATTTTGATTCACCGTGTGCGGCTGTAGCAAGAAGATAAGAAGACAGGCCAAAAACATAATATATTGGTTTAGACTGTCCGGGCATAAAAGCAAACCAGGACGAGGATTGGCTATCTATTAAATTTCCCGAGGGATCCCTATTTAAATAAAAGGCTTGATCAGGGTGAGGTTGCATATGCAGTACTTCAGAAACCGCTCGAGCGGCATCGTGAGCTCTTTCAAGTTCATCCGCGGAAATAAATTTTAGTCCTCCAACAGCCGTCGCCAGGAGACTTGTATTTGGTGAGACTGGTGACCAACGAAAGCCGTTGTCAGTTTGTAATTCGGCTATACTTCCATTGATGTCTTTTGAGGTTTCATCTTTAAGTAAATCAGCAGCCATTCCTAGCCACCAGTCTCGATAAAAATAACAGTAGGTAACGTATGGAAGAGTAACTTCGTTTTCTCTAAAGTGCCCTTTCCCATCAAGGAATAATTCTTTAGCAATGCCAAGCTGTTGAATCGCCATGTCTATGTTGTCTGTTAATGAAAAAACTAAAGGAAGTTTATAGTGAGCCTGAAGATCTCGCGGCCAATCTTTTGCTTTTGGTTTATCAATAGCAAGATTTTTAAGCCAATTTATACCTGCATGGGCAGCTTTTTCAAAATCAGGTGTCTCGGGATGTCTCATAGTAATTGTTCGAGGAGAATATTATACCACTTCGTCGCGGAACCAAAAAATAACACAAGAAGCTAGATGTTGTGCGGTTGCTCCAGAACTTGGAGTTGTCTATTCCACTCGTCTACGCGGGCCTGTGCGAGTTGTATTTTTCTTGCCTCCAAGTTGTGTAACGTTTGTAGATGTCTTCGACATCCAGCGACAACATCGGCAGTGTTTGCTTTTATCTCTTCATCCTGTGCGCCTAAATGTATCAGTCCTTGTACAAAATCAATTCCATTTTCGAAAGAAGCGGGAGCAAATTTCAGGCTTTCCCATTGCCTTTGACCGGTAAGGTCACTATCAGCATACATTGTTTGTTCACCAAATCTGCTGGTTGCAGGATCATAAACAACAACCGTCTGTGTTCCTGAATCCATATCAAAATCCGGGAGAACTCTACCGACAACACCATCTGCTTGAAAATAAAATCCCCCCTTCATCAAGTCCGCGGGCCTTTCGATAGCAATTACGTTCAGTAGGCCTTTACGCCAAATTTCATACGAACTTCCCACTCCTGGCTCAAAGTATGCATCACGTGGCTTTAGACTTTCTACTCTTTGCAATATACTCATAATTGTAGACATCTTATCATAAAAATATTTTGTGTCAATGCTTCGTTTTTACAGAACAATTTATTCATATCTCAGGGCTTCAATTGGATCCAGGCGGCTGGCGCGGATGGCCGGGGCCACGCCAAAGATGATACCGATGGCGCCGGAAAATCCTGATGCAAGCGCGACAGACCAGAGCGAAACTGATGTTTGGATAAACGCGCGCACGCCCAGCGACCCCAAAGTACCCAGAAGTATACCGATTGTGCCTCCCAGTAAGCTTAAAATAACCGCCTCAATCAGAAATTGAAAAAGAATATCCCGCGGAGTTGCTCCTAGTGCCTTGCGCAGCCCGATTTCGCGGGTTCGCTCCGTGACGGAAACAAGCATGATATTCATAATGCCGATGCCGCCAACCAGTAGCGAGATGGCGGCAATTCCGCCCAGGGCCGCGGTGATGACGCCCAAAAACTGGGTAATAGTGGAAAGAAGCTGTGTTTGCTCCATGACGGTAAATTCGTCATCCTTGAGCCGGCGGGAGAGGATTTTTTCTGCGTCGGATTTAGCTTGCGTTACGCTTTCGGGGTTCACTGCTTCCACAAATATCATATAGGGACGGGTGCGGTCAAACTGGCGCATGGCGGTAGTGAGGGGAATTGCCACAAAGTCATCAGCGCTTCCCATGGCTCCCCCGCCACCCTTGGACTGAAGTACACCTACGATTTCAAATTGTACTTCATTCATCGGCAGTGACCTTCCCACCGGATTGACGCCTTCACCAAACAGATCTTTTGCCGGTTTGTGTCCGAGCGCAATCACGCGCCGCGAGCGCTCCACGTCACTTTGCGTGATGATCCGGCCGAATTCCGGTTCAAAATTGGTGATATCAAAATAGTTTTCCCACACGCCCCATACTTCGGTGGACGACGTTTCACCTTTATGGGTAAATGTGGCAAATCCTTGAATCATGGGAGACGCTTGGGCAATATAGTCACTGCCCCGCTCCAGATCTTTGACATCAGAAAGCTGAAATTTACTGTTTGCCATGGCGGTAGACCGGGGCCCCTGGCTTAAATCTACTTTGCCAGGCATGACCCAAAGCGTATTGGAGCCCAAGGAGGCAAATTGCTCGGTGACGAAATTTTGGAGTCCCGTGCCGATGGAAACCAAAAGTATGACGGATGCCACGCCAATGATGATGCCAAGCATAGTAAGGACGGAACGGACTTTATTTGTCCGGATGGCAAGAAGCGCGATTTTGAGATATTCGAACATTCTCATGATTTCCTCCGCTTGGTATCAGAGACAATCGTGCCATCGGCAATACGGATGATGCGTTTGGCAACGGCCGCGACTTGCGGGTCGTGGGTGACCAGCACGATGGTGCGGCCGGATTTGTGAAGGCTTTGAAACATAGCGAGAATATCGTGGCCGGACTTGCTGTCAAGGTTGCCGGTTGGTTCATCTGCCAAAAGAATAGTGGGATTGGTAACGAGCGCTCTGGCAATAGCGACCCGCTGTTGCTGACCGCCGGAAAGCTGCGACGGAAAGTTGTGAAGTTTATCTCCCAACCCTACCTCGCCCAGCATATCGCGGCTGCGGGTACGGCGCTCGTTGGAAGATATACCTGCATAAACAAGCGGAAGTTCGACGTTGGCAATGGCGGTCGTGCGGCGCAACAGATGAAATTGCTGAAACACAAAGCCAATATGCTTGTTTCGGATTGGGGCAAGCTGGATATCGCTGGCTACAGAAATGTCTGTTTGTTCGATAATAACCGAACCGCTTGTCGGCCTATCCAGGCAGCCGATGATATGCATAAGGGTCGATTTGCCTGATCCGGAAGGTCCCATAATCGCGACAAATTCTCCCTGATTGACGGTGAGGGATATATTGTTAAGCGCGGTAAACGAAACGCCCTCCATGCGGTACTCTTTGGAAACATGGGAAATGGAAACAAGTGTTTTGGGCATGGCACAAAAAATTGACGACTATTTGCCGGCGATCGAGCTAAACCCTTTAATAACGACTTCATCGTTTGCATTTAGCCCATCTGTCACTACTATTTCTTCATCCGTTGTTGTATCGGTTTCTACTTTTGTTTTTTGGTAGGTGGTGCCGGTTTTTTTGTATACATACCTATCCCCATTTTCCTCCCGTATTGCGACAATAGGCACCACAAGGGCTTCCGGCATAGTACTGACGGTTATTTCCACATCGCCATTTAGTCCGATGCGAAGGGTGGCTCCGGGGGCAGTGTCAAAGGATATTTCTACCGGGAAAACAGTTGAGCCGCCGCTGGAGGAGACGGACGCATACGCAATACTGGAGATTTTACCGGTAAAGGTGGTATTGGCAAATGCATCAAGGGCAATCGTTGCTTCCTGGCCCGGGCGAAGGGATCCTATGTCTACTTCGTCTATATTTGCCTCAAACACCAAGCTTTGCGGATCCGCTACCTCGGCTATAACATTGTTTGCGGTAATATTTACGCCCGGTATTGGGAATGCCAGATTTACTACAATGCCATCCGTAGGTGAAATAAGCGTCGCGTATTCTACCGCAAGCGCTTTTAGTTCTACATCAAGCACTGTTTTCTCAAGGTCCCATTGGTTTTTTTCCAATATTCGCTTGACGGTGTCCGTAAGGGCGGTTTGGGGGTTTTGCGTACCTTTGTAGGTGACCCGCCACATTTCTTCAAAGTCGTTGCGCTGGCGGCTGTAGTCGGTCAGATATTTTTCAAGCGTTTTTTGCACCTCTCTTTTGTCAAGACCGGCAATCGCCTGGCCTTTTGATATCGTTTGTCCTTCTGTTACGGCAACCCAGGCGAGTCTGCCGCCGGTTTGAAATGAAAGGCTTGCGGTGCGCTTTGCTTTTGTTTTGCCCGATGAGTCAACAGTGCGTACAAATGTTTTCTCTATGACTGCAGCCGTGGCAATTGCATCCTTGACACGGTTTTTTTGGGCGATTTTAAACCAACCAAATCCCACTATAGCAATGGTGGTGACCACGATACCTATCACAAACGGCCGCCGAATATACTTGAACATAAGAGGGTTTAGTATATCACGACGCGCTATCTATGTCATTGCCGGGGAGATCATCAACTTTTCTCTACTATTCGTGTAATAAATTTGTTGCGTCAAAAAACGCATAGGGGAAATAAAATTGTATTTGCCCAAAGTTTTTATCCGGTAAGAGTGGGAGCTGCGTACCAAGATACTTGTTAAAGATAATTCGGAATGTATTTACCGGGGTAATGGTTGGATAAAACATATTTTGAGATACGCCTGGAAAATAATAGGCATTCAAAATTCCCATTTTTTCTTTCATTTCGTCTGCTGTTGCCTCTCTCCAATCAAAACTTAGATTATGTTCACGAAATCTTTGAGGATACGGTCCTTCATCAGATTGCAAAACAATAATGGGAGGATTCAATGAATCTTCGAGAATCGTTTCTATAAGTTGCTGTATTAGATAATTAGAAAACTGAAGTTGACGGAGGTAATTTTCTTTAGGAGATCTTTTTCTTGCTATTGCCTCGGGTACGTACGTACCATCAATGTCCAAGACATTTGGAGGGTGGGTTAAAAGAGAATGGAAAAAAATAAATTTCGGCCCTTTCAACCGTACTGTGGTGGAAACTTTTTCTATTTCATCTAACTGCATGGCATATTTGGTTCTTCGTACTAAACTATTTCTTCCAGGCGCTGCAAATTTTTCATTATTCCACAAGCGGGAAATAATCGGCGGTACTACGGACTGTCCCCAACAAAAGAAATCAAAGGCAGACAGACTAAAGGCATTTTCCGAATATGCGTACACATAGTCCGCGTGTTTGTTGCTGTCCATAGGAACCCCCGGGAGTGTTTGAGGGCCGTAATACAAAAATTTATACCCTTTTGCTTTAAGAGTCAAAGCGACAGCGTTGTCTTGAATACGTTCATAAAGTGGTGTACTATCCCGCACCTCAGGATCAATTTGACTTGCAAGATCATCAATGTAGTTCATATTGAGGGATGAGGCAAGCGAGGGAGAAGTAAAGGGATAGTTGGCGAAGCTTTTTTGAGCAACATAAAATCCTTTGGATTTCAAAAAAGTAGTAAAGCCGGAATTATCAAAATCATAATAGTTAAGAAGCGTTTCATTGCTTGCATATCTATCTAAAATGATATAGTAAATATCTGGTAAGTCATGTGGCGCTTTAGTACTTGGTTGTTGCACTATGGGCGGATTGAACAGCCTGACAGGCATTTGCACTCTGTTCAATTGTGTTTT
>Ga0075709_102_pt2 | contig 25662 bp, 22 predicted proteins | sample RifGroA2_FD_67740 | JGI IMG/M metagenome (GOLD analysis project Ga0075709, IMG submission 67740) | Microgenomates (Gottesmanbacteria) bacterium GW2011_GWA2_47_9 | reverse complement strand
AATTTTGTATACACAAACCCGCATTGGGAAAGCATGCCTTTTGTGCCCAACTCTTCTCCCAGTAAAATATCAAACACATCTTCCTGATCTTCTAAAATTTTCCACCAATAGTCGAATTGGTCCAATGTTGCAAGTAAATCATGTGTGAGTTCGTAGTCGTAAAACTCCGGCATGGCCAAAATATTTGCGGCGCCGGCATAGTAGAGATCGCCGTCTTTTGTGGCAGTGAGGGCAAGTGTCCCGGTTTTTGCCGCAAGCGTTTTGGTAGCCTCGCGAAGCAGCTTATCCACTTCCTGCCGGTAATCCCAAATCTTTTCCTTCACCGCTACCTCATCTGCAACCGACATATCCTTTGTCTTCATGAGGTGCTCCACATAATATTTCAGTGCTGCGGGCGTCGGGGTGCGGCCAGCCGACGTGTGAGGCTGGGAAAGAAACTTCATGTTAGTCAATCGGACCATTTCATTGCGGATGGTGGCAGGGGACACCCCCAACGAGTATTTTTTATCCAGTGTTTCGGAGCCCACAGGCTCGGCGGTCGCGATATATTCATCAATAATCGCCTTCAGGATCGTAATTTGTCTTTGTGTTAACTGCGGCATTTCTTCCATAGGCCTGCCCCGTACCATCGCTCTTGTGAGGCGAGGACGTAGCCCTCGCGAACAAGGAAGATTGGTACTGGGGTTAGCACTAATATACACCGAGTGCTAAATGTTGTCAAGACCCCTCAGCCTATTGCCAAACCAATCTATTATTGCCCATAATGGATATGCGATGAAAAAAATCATGCTACTCATCGTCGGTTTATTGTTTCTTGGCGGAATTCCTGCTACGGTTTTTTTGGTGGGCCAGCGCCAGGAACTTCGCAAAAAAGCCGCTCCCGCCACATCCCTCTCGTTTACTCCTTCAAATGTCACAAAACAAGTCGGCGATACCTTTACTCTGGAAGCTGTTATTGACACCGCTGAAAACCAGGTAGTTGCCGCTGAAATTCATGTAGTCTACGATCCCGCAATTTTAGAAGCCCAAACAATAGCTAACGGCCCCTTGTTTCCCAATGTTCTTGCTTCCGGCGTGGTAGAGCGCGGTACCGCTACCATCACGGTCGGCGCTGCAAACCAAGCCCAACCCGTAAAAGGAACCGGAACTGCCGCAACCGTTCGGTTTAAAGCCCTTGCCCCGACCACGGCAGCTGCTTCTATACGCTTTGCAACCAATACCTTTGTGGGGTCTCTAGGCGAAGGCGCAACCAATGTATTGATAAACACTGTTCCTGCAAATATCACTATTACCGGCAGCGGTCAAACCGGAGGCACATCTCTGGCCACTCCATCGGCAACACTCGCCCCAACCCTTACTCCGACCCTTGCGGCATCGGGCAGCAGCGAAGCATCTGCCTCGGCGCTCAAAATTCTCTCACCGGCCAAAGACTCAAGTACCACAGACACTACTCCGTTAATTCAAGGGAAAACCACGCCCGGCGGACGGGTCACCCTCACTATTTATTCCACCCCGCAAACCGTGGTCGTGACGGCCGACGGCAGCGGCAATTGGACGTATACTCCCACCACGGCGCTTGAACCCGGCCCACACAGTATTGTGGCCACATCTCAAAATCCGGCAACCGGTGCTACTATGAATACTACGACAGCGTTTGTCGTGGCCGCAGCAGGCGGAAACGGTGCTACTCAAAGCGCCACGCCCATTGCCGGCACCGCAGACATGACAATCCTGCTTCTTACTATTGGTATTATATTGTTTGCTACCGGTATTCTCGTACCTGTGGTATTCTAAAAGCTATGACACTATTGGAACGCAATGCTTCTCCCAAAGTCACCTCCATTATTACCTACATTGCCCTCATTGTCTTTTTGCCCCTCCTTATCCTTGCTACATATCAAACCGTCAGTCTTATTTCCCGTGCATCCGGCACACCGGCAAATATCGTCGTTGACACTAAAGCAACCATCGGTACCGTCACGACCGACTTTTACCACGCCTATGCCCAGGGAGGCGAAGAAGCCAACGACATGCTTGCCCCTATATTGCCGGAACTTAAAGGGCTGAAGCCTAAACTCATCCGACTAGATCACATCTATGATCATTATGGCGATGTCGTAACCCGCTCCGGGGATGGATCGCTGTCATTTAATTTTTCGCAGCTTGATGCGGCAGTAGATACTATACTGGCCTCCGGCGCCAAACCCCAGTTTGCCCTCTCCTTTATGCCGCCGGCTATTGCCCAAGGCGGCAGTCTTATTAATCCCCCCAACAATTGGGACGACTGGGCGCAAGTAGTCCAGAGGACTATTGAACATTACAGCGGCAAAGGTGAAAAAAATTTAACCGGCATCTACTACGAAGTATGGAACGAGCCGGATCTGGCACAGTTCGGGTCATGGAAGTATTCCGGAGAAAAAAACTACCTTACCTTATATAAATACTCGTCTATCGGCGCCAAAAACGCCCAAAACACCAACCGCTTTTATCTGGGAGGGCCGTCCACCACCGGACTTTACAAAAGCTGGATTATTGCCCTCATTAACAGCGGCAACCGCGTAGACTTTCTCTCCTGGCACTCCTATTTACCCGATCCTAAACAATTTGACCGCGATCAACGAAATCTTATCTCCTGGCTATTGCCGTACCCGGGCTATACGCTTATTCCCACGCTTATTACCGAATACGGCTTTACCGGTGCCAAAGACAAACGCTACGGCACCATGTTCGCAGCGGCTCACACGGCAGCCGTTATACGCCAGCTTATCCAGTCTAATCCGGACTATGCGTTTTCCTTTCAACCTAAAGACGGGCCGGGTCAGGAAGACGGCAGCGGCTGGGGATTTGTGACCCACGAAACCAACGGCAAAAAGAAAAAGCCGCGATATCATGTGTTCACCTTTTTAGACGACATGGCAGGTACACGGCTCAACGTCACCGGTGAAGGCACATGGGTTACCAGTTTTGCCACCACACGAGACAATGTGATCCGCGTACTTTTGGTAAACTTTGACAAAAGCGGTTCCCACACAGAAAACGTCCCGGTTAGCTTCACCAACCTGACTCCAGGCTCCTACAATTATCGCGAACGGTTTCTCCTGGGACGCGATGCAACGCTGAAGGAAACCGTGTCGGGCAATAGCCTCACCAAGCAGGTCTTCATGTCCGCCCAAAGTGTGGCCATTCTCGAGTTGACAAAGCAATAATATTTTTGGATCCTACCCCGCTCGTATCCCATCTGATTGTAGGGAGGTGCTCGGGAACGCATGTTTGAAGACCCGTTCGGCTATGGGCTGGTGTGATTGTAGAGTTTTCCCCATTCCTCACTAAATGCGCGTTTGCATATGTAATGCTTCTTTCATTAATCCCAACGCAAACGCGCAGGTTGTCTTCAAAATGGTTCCCTTCGCCCCTCCCTCCTGCTTATCTGTAAAAAGTTGCGCCGGGTGACGCTGAGAGAAAACCAAGAAGGCGCGGGGAGGCATACCTTTTCGCAGCAACGGTCACGGCCTTGGCACCAGAGACAGGAGAAACAGATCGCCGTCTGGACTTTGACCGTTGCGAGACCAAAGGTGTACCGACCTAAAGCGCCTTCGATCATGGGATACGCGGCCGGCAAAACCCGGCGCGCACTACGCCAACTTGTCCTGCGCCCCGCCGTTGACCACTTCGCCCGCAGGCGTGAGCAGCACTTCGCGCGCACGGCGCACCCGCTTCAGAAGCCGTATAAACGATTGCACTTCGCTCACCCCAAACACCCAACACAACAACACATACATCGTTAGTCCCCCGCCGCCGGAAACACCCGTCAGAAGTAATAATCCAAACGTCCGCGTGGTATCAAACACTAACTGATCCATAAGTTTGAGCGGCACATAAATCGTCACTCCTGCAATCACAGCGGCCACAAGCATCTTACCTGCAGGCACAAATAATTCACCTCTTGGAAACCGTCCTACCCGCCGGTCCAGAAACAAAAGAAGAAGCAGTGCGTTCACGATACTTGCTACACTCGCGGAAAGCCCCAGCGCCCATACCGGCAAATGCATGACCTGAATAAAAACAATACTTAATAGCGTATTGATGCCTATTGCCAAAATTCCTACTCCCACCGGCGTTTTAGTATCATAGAGCGCATAAAATCCACGCGCAAGCAGGTGTACAGTGCTTTGGGCAAACAGCGAGACGCTAAACATAGAAAGCGTGACCCCGGTGAGGACCGTTGCCGCCCAGTCAAACCGCGACGCGCCAAACACCAACCGCACCATGGGTATCCGAAGGACGATAAACATGGCCGACACCGGCAGTACGAAAAACAATATCTGGTGCATTGCCGAAAGAATCGATTTTTTAAATCCCGGTAAATCCTCTTTCACCGTGGCCGCCGAAAGCGTGGGCAGTGCCGCCTGGGCAATCGTGGTACCAAACAGCCCGACCGGCAACTGCTGCAGGTGCTGGGCAAAATGAAAAATCGTCACCATGCGTGCCCCAAGTAGACTTGCAAGCATGAGGTCTACCGTGGTATCTATTTGCGATACCGCCAACCCAAGCGTCCGCGGACCTACCAGCTTTGCAACATCGCGCACCCCGCGGTGCTGCAAGTCTAAGATGGGTGTATACCGATATCCGGCGATAAGAACCAGTGGTATTTGCACCAAAAAAAATAATGCGGCTCCAATAACCACCCCTACGACCGGCGCGTACAATCCAAAAATGGGAGTAAGCACAAGGATTCCGATAATGATTCCTGCGTTATACAAAACAGGCGCGGCGGCGGGCACTAAAAATAAATTGTGTGACTGGAGGATTCCGGTAAAAAAATTCCCGACCAAAAGCGGGACTACCTGAAACACCGTCATAATCCGGGTAAAAGACACCATCTGTTCTATTTGCGCGCTGGTAAATCCCGGCGCCAAAAACTCTGAAACTTCCCGCGTCCAGATAAGAAGCGGCAGGGAAAGAAGCGCGAAAATGATAAGACTTGCATTGATAAGCGTGGAGGCCATTCTTCTGCCATCTCCCTCTTTGTCCTGTGAAATGTATCTGGTAAAAACGGGAATAAATGCGCTGGTTAACGCTCCCATCACCAGAAGCTCAAACAAAAGATTTGGTATGCGAAACGCTGCAAAATATACACCTAATTCATCGGGTGCAAATCTGGCAGAGAGCAGCCTGTCCCGCACAAGTCCCAACACCCGGGAAAGGAACACCATAAGCATGAGGACAAATGCTGCAGAACCAATCGAGGTTTGTTTTTTTGTCAGCAGTGTTCGTATCCTCTCCATGCACCTTATTATATACGTTTCACTTATCACTTTTCACGTACCAGGTTTTGTGGTATACTTTCTTTCATGCCGATTATCAAATCCGCCGCCAAAAAACTTCGACGGGACGCCCGCGTCACCAAGCGAACCGAACGCGTCAAGACAACGCTGAAAAAATTGGTTAAGGCCGCGCGTAAAACACCGTCACAAAAAACGCTTACTGCGGTATTTTCTGCACTGGATAAAGCAGCGAAACACAACGTGATCCACAAAAACAAAGCGGCCCGCCTCAAATCCCGCCTCTCAAAACTTCTCAAGAAAAAGTAAATCCGACCTGAGCGCAGACAACGGCAGGACCCGCGAACGGTGTGTTATTATGGAGGTATGCCTGCCAATCCAATTTCGGTTAATTTACTCGGCAAAGACACGTTTTCAAGCAGTCCCTACGGACGATTAGTGACGTGGGCTATCACCTACGGCCGCTACATCATGATTGGGACGGAGATTGTGGTACTATTGGCATTTATCTCCCGCTTTAGCCTGGACCGCAAACTCACCGATCTAAAAGAAGAAATTTCCCAAAAACAGGCGATCATCCAGGTCAACTTGCCGTTTGAAACCGAAATCAAAAATCTCCAACAGCAACTTACCCATGTCAAAACCCTTCTGAAAGATCAGGCCAAACCCCTGGATACGTTTAACCGGCTTCAATCGTACTTACCCCCAGACGTCCATTTTGAATCCTATGAATTTAGCGGGTATAAATTATCCGTTGCTGCAGTGGCCGGAACGACCGCCGGATTCGGACAGTTTTTAGCAAGCCTTCAGGCGGACAAAGATATCACCGCCATAGATGTAGGCGATGTGTCCCGTGATCCGCTGAAGGGTATCCGCTTTAAATTTACCGCTGAAATAGCAGGGGCCAAACCAAAGGAGAAATAAATGCCGTTTGATTACAAAAACGAATACAGCCGGTATAAAAAATACTACCAATCTCTGGGGGAAACCATCCAAAAACCCAAAAACCGCGCCTATAGCGCGACCGTGTTTTCGTTTTTAGCCGTATCGCTCTTTGGATGGTATGCCATACGCCCCACGATCCAAACCATCCTGTATTTGCGCCGCGAAATTAAAGACAACGTGGTCGTGAGCCAAAAAATGGAAGAAAAAATCTCCGCGTTGGTAGAAGCCCAGGCACTATACCAGGAAGTCCAACCGCAGCTGTCTATTGTCAACCAATCGCTTCCGCCTTCACCCGAGGTCATGAGCTTGGTGGCCCAACTTCGCAATCTCGCCAACAGTACCAATGCATCGCTTTCCGCCATTACCATACCCACCGTACCGCTTGCAGGACAAGACGCCACACGATCCGCCCAACAACCCGGCGCCGGACGGGGGCCAACTACCCCCAAACCCGCCAAGCTCAATGAATTTCCTATCTCTATCCAACTAAGCGGCACGTTTGCCACCATCCAGTCGTTTTTGGGAGGGATCAATACCATGCGGCGCCTAACGAGCGTTGATACGCTCACGCTTATTCCTTCCAGAGATTCCGGCATTGCTGCCGGTACCAATATGCTGCAACTTACTCTAAAATTAAAGGGGTACTATATAACACAATGAATAAAGAACGTGATACCGATCGCGATATATTACTGCTTTCCGTTTTTACGTTCATGACCGTCGGGTTATGGATTTTCTTTGAACTGGTCAAAACCGCCAAAACGACCACGGTCACAACCAATGTCCAGCAAATTATTACTCCCTTTAGTCCTAAAATAGACACTGATATACTCAATACACTTTCGACGCGCCGCACATACTAACATGAAATTTCCCACCAAAATCCCCACCATCCTCGGACTGCTTCTCGTAGTTGGCATGATGGGCAGTGTTGTCTTTGTCTCCGAGCGATTATTGCGAAACCCCACCACAGCATCCGGCTCCGCGAAGCCTGCCAATGTGCAAACTTCCAATATCACCGATACCGGACTCACCGTCACATGGACCACGAGCGCTCCTGCAACCGGAGCCATAGAAGTAAAGCCCGCAGCCGGCAAAAAAACTGTTGCGTTTGACGACCGCGATGCAGCAATCAAAAAACAATCCAAATATACTACCCATAGCGCTACCGTTCGCAACATTTCACCAAGTACATCCTACGAAATTACCATTCTTTCCAACGGCAAAGCGTATCGGGACAACGGTAAACCATACAGTATAACTACCGCGCCCGCCATCCCGCCGCAGGCAGACGGTTTGGAGCCGGCATTTGGCACCGTCTTGACCTCTGATAACAAACCCGCAGACGGAGCACTGGTAATTCTTTCTCTTGAAGGAAGCCAAATGCTTTCGACCGTGGTCAAGCCCTCCGGCTCGTGGGTAATTCCGCTAAATCTGCTTCGCACTGCCGATCTTTCGCGCTTTGTCGTACCAACGGAGCGTATGACAGAGACGATCATCGTCCGCGATGACGGAAAGGAAACGAGTGCCACGAGCGATACGCTGAATGACTCCCCGGTGCCGGAAATGATTTTGGGCAAAACCTATGACTTCCGCAAACAACAGGCAGAAGTCCCTTTGCCCGCCGAAGCCTTGGCAGAGGCGGGTTCCCCTATCGCCCTTATCTCCCCTATTCCCCCTACTCCTGCAGTCCTGGGAGCAGAAACTACACCCGCATCGTTTGCCGTAACTCTTACCGCCCCGGCCGAGGGCGCGTCACTTGCCACCACCTTGCCACTAGTCCAGGGCACCGGCTTCCCCGGTAAATTTGTAGCCATTACATTGGGCATCACCAACCCCGTCAGCGGATCCACCACTGTGGGCGCCGATGGCTTGTGGCGCTTTACCCCCGCCAAGGCCCTTGCCCCCGGCAAACAAAGTGTGACCATAACCACGCAGGATGATAAAGCAAAAGACATCGCCCTCACGCATACATTTGAAATTCTCAAAAGCGGCACACAGGTACTGGGTGTCGCCACGCCATCTGCCACGCTCGCGCCCACATTTACCCCCACGCCCACCTCTACCATGGCCGGCGAGCCCGTCCCCACCAGCGGCTCCATTCTTCCCACTCTCCTTCTTCTTATGGCAGGACTTTTATTGGTAAGTGGAGGATTTGTTGCACTCGCTTTGTAGTGGCGCAATTCATTGCGCGCTATTGACTTCCTGCAGCAATTTCCTCTACTCTGGAAATAGGACATTATTTTTAATATGGCCGATATTTTAGATGCCGCCCAAAAACAAATAAATGATGCGACCCAGCAGGCGCCTGGTACCGCCGCGGTGCCTCCGGTAACGGACACGCCGCCCTCGCCCGCCGAAGCTTTAGCGAAGGAGGCCCCTACGGAAGCAGAAAGTAAACTCGTCGACAGCATCATCCAAGCGACGGAAAACAAACCAATACCAAATACCCCTCCCGCAGCGCCGGAGCAAGCTCCCAACCCAGAACCAGCTCCCATACCTCCCCCACCTCCGAGTGCAACCGAGCCCGCCACTGCTGCCCCAGCTGCAGGGCGTGGCCCATCCTTTCCTAATCTTAAAAAGAAAGGCCCCCACCGCGGCTTCCTCATCGCCGTCTTTTTCCTCCTTTTTGCCACCCTCCCCTTGGGCGTCTACTTCGTCTCGCAACAAAAACAAGTGACAGATCTTAGAAGTAGAGCGGCAGTATGCTGGGCAGGGACTGGTTGTTCTGAAGGCTACCATCCCGAGACGTGGCCATCAGGGCCTGTCTGTTGTGAAAATGCGGAACCTCCACCTCCTCCACCTCCCGTAGTTACCGAACCTCCTGCCCCGCCCGTCGAGCCCCCTCCGCCGCCTCCGCCCGGTGGCTGTGCAAATGGCGGAAGTCCGTGCGGTGGAGGCAGGTGTCCGGATGGGTGGGAATATGGAGGAGACCCCTGCGCTCTCCACGCAAATTGTGATATACGCCATGCAGAAGCCTGTGTGGGGCATGGTGGCGGTGGCACGACGCCCACGCCAACCCCCGGCGGCGGAACATCTGGTCCACCAAGGTGCACAGTTGGCGTGACTAATGGCCCTTGCTCACAACAAAACGTTCCTGGCTCAAGCGCGTGCACGGATAGTACTGGTGTTGTCAATTATTGTTGTCCAAGTGGCTATTATATAGCTAATAGATGTGGAGGCAACGCTTGTTGTATTAATGATCAAGGAGTTGTTCCTACTCCCACTACTGCTACTGGTGGAGGTGGAGGGGGCGGTGGGGGTGGCATAACTCGAGAAGCAGGAACGTGTACCAATGGTGTGTGTACGGTTGACAGTGGGAATTCTTTGGTAATATGTGAATGTCCAAACGGACTGGATGCCAATGGAGATTGCGCACAAAATTGTCGCATAGTTTCCAGTGGATCGGCTAATTGCCAAGAGTTGGCCAATCAAACATGTACCTCTGTTCAGCTCGATATTAAACCCGCAGGAATTACTGACCCTCATCAGGCAAATGATCAGATTACCGGAACAATTGTTTGCAATCCAACGTCCACTGCAAATTGTTCAACACCCCCTCCGCCTGGCGGCGGTGGAGGTGGTGGAGAAAATCCTACACCTACTCCCACGCCCGGACCTCTTACTCTCCAATGTACGCGCATCCGCGTATACAAAGGCACACAACAATTGGATACCGCAGGACTCGCAGCGCTGAAACAGGGCGACGTCGTGACGCTCGCCGTGGCCGGAGCAAACGCCAGCCAGGGCCGCATCCGCGTCAACGGCGGAGATTGGAACACGACTTCAACCAAAAATACAAGTGATGAGTTTACCGTAGACTTTACCATTCCGGGGAACATCACAAGCTTTACCATAGAAGCGGAAGTATACGGAAATGGAGTGTGGAAATGAACTTTTTGAAAAAATATTGGTACATGATCTTTGTCCTACTCCTCACTGTGGGCCTTGGCGTCATGGTGTTTTTGACCAGCGGAAAACTTACCACCACCAAACCCGTGGCTCCCACCGTGCCACAAGTGACGCCCAAAGCCGCAGAACCGGCCTGTACGCTCACCTTTACCATCGCAACGCCCACACCCACGCCGACGGCAACACCCACCCCGACACCTACACCCACACCCAATCCTACCTGTGGCGGCAGTTGTGGATCTAACGGCCAATGTCCTACCGATCACACATGTTCGGGAGACAAATGTGTGCTCTCCGCGTGTCTCCAATCCGGGGTTACCTGTTCAACGGATAAATGTACACGCATTTACCCCACTCCCACGCCTACACCAAGCCAGGTACGCGCAAGCTGCAATAACACCTGCAGTGTGAACACCGACTGTGCCAGCGGCCTGGTGTGCTTGGACAGTGCCTGCCGCAACCCATCATGTACGGAAAAAACCAACTGTCAGTGTGATGTGGCCGCAGGTACAACTCCAATTCCTACAGCGCCTCCCACACCTAAAGTTCCGGTGGCAGGTATCGGACCTTCGGTCCTGGGCGCCTCCGTCATCGGCGGGGGGTTACTGCTCCTTCTATTAGTATTAGCATTATAGGCGCGGGGAGGCGTACTTTTCGCAGCGACGGCCACGGCCTTGGCACAAGAAACTAGAGAAAGAGAAAGCCGTCTGGACCTTGGCCGGCGCGAGACCAAAGCATGCCGACCTCAGCGCCGTTTACTGAAGTTTTTCTTTTATATACCCGTGCAGACTCTCGTAGCTTTCCGCTGGTACCAACATATACCTCCCATACAACCACACCGGCGGACTCACAAGTTCATCTACTACGGAAATAGTTGCAGACTCTTTTGTTTTGGCGATAGCCTTGCCGATCGTCAAAAATTCACCAATATTCATATCCGTATCCGTCGCGCGATCCAAAACCGACAGAAGCTGGATAGTGCGGGTAGGCGGCAACCACGATGACGGATGGCTAAGCTTCCCCTTCAAAGCAACCAGTACGTCCTGCTGACGACGACTGCGGGCAAAATCACTTCCTTCTTCCCCCTCCGCGTGGCGGCTCCTGGCATACATAAGCGCCCGCTCTCCATCCATGAGCTGTCTGCCGGCGTCAAAATGGAGCGCCTGATACCGGCAACGGAATTTAGGGTCGCCCTGGCAATCATCATCTTCTTTTCCTGCCACGGGGAACTCCGGATCCGTAAATGCGGTGGCCACATCCACATCTACTCCGCCCACCAGGTCTATCATGTCGCGAAATCCGGAAAAATCGATAACCAACGAATAATGGATGGGCATACCGATGACTTCTTCTACAATCGCTTTCGACAGCACAAGCCCGCCGCCGGTCTTTCCCGCTTCGCGGGATTTTTCCTCCCCGTAGTGGTAGGCGCTGTTTATTTTATCCTGCAGCGTATCGCTCCAGATGTCACGCGGGATGCTGATCATCGCCATGGTGCGGCGGCCTAGATCCAGTGAAACAACCAGCATGGTATCGGTGAGATCCGCGCCCGGGTGCGTCCCGCCCCCGATACCCAATACCAGTAGGTTCGTTCTGTTATCTGTGGATTTAAGCGGAGTTCCCGTGTCCAATGCCAACCGTGCTACCGTTATCGGCGTCAATCCTGTCTCTGCCATGATCCGCATGCTCCACAGTGCCGCCTTGGTGACCAGCACAACCAGTGCCGCAAAAACACCAAGCACGACAACGGTCCGGATTTTGGGTAAATAGACCCGCTTCAACTTTGGTTGCATACACGAATAAGGCTTATAAACTTCTCTGCGTCTAAACTGGCGCCGCCCGGAAGTACGCCGTCAATGGCCGGTTGAGAAACAAATGCCGCCACATTATCCGCCGTCACACTGCCGCCGTAGATAACCTGCGCAACTCCTGTCTTTTGCTTAATAGCGGCAATCACGCTATTGGCGTTTTCCGGCGTATCCGCTTTACCCGTACCAATAGCCCACACCGGCTCATACGCCACCACGTCTATGCCATCAGCAACCACCGTTTGATCATCAGGAACACAGTAAATAATCTTAAGTCCTGCCTGTTTTGCCTGAGCAACTTTTTGGCCCAGGATCTCATCCGTTTCTCCAAAATAGCGCCGGCGCTCCGAGTGGCCGATGATCACCCACTCGGCAAATTCTTTAATTTGCCGTGCACTCACTTCTCCCGTATATGCGCCTTCTTTATACGGCGACACATCCTGTGCCCCCAAACCAATGGGTAACGATTGTTTCTTGATTTCTTCTTTGAGAGAAAACAATACGGTAAAAGGCACACAAAGGACGATGCTTGTATTTTGTAATTGAAAATTGGAAATTGAAAATTGAAAATTGCGAAGCCACTCCGTGGCTTCGACGAGTGTCTTGTTACTCTTCCAATTTCCTGCAATAAAAAGCGATTTCATTATGGTAGTATTGTATACTATGGACTCCTCACTGCTCAATGACTTGAACTCCCAGCAACAGAAAGCCGTCACCCACACTGACGGCCCGGTCGTGATCCTGGCCGGTGCCGGATCCGGCAAAACAAGGGTGTTAACCTACCGCGTCGCGTATTTGATGTCCGAAAAACACATCCCAGCAAGCGCCATCCTCATGCTTACATTTACCAACAAAGCGGCCAATGCTATGAAAGAGCGGATTAGAAAACTCCTTGAATCCGAATTTGCAGTTGACATCCCCTTTGCCGGCACGTTTCATGCACTCGCCGTCAAAATACTGCGGCGCGACGGCAAGCATATTGGCATCCCGGCGAATTTTCTTATCTACGATGACCAGGACCAATTGGACGCGATCAAAGACATTATGAAATCGCTGGATATTTCCACAAAAAATTTCTCTCCCACTGCAGTCCTACATACCATCTCGGAGGCAAAAAACGAACTTATTAATGCCATGGAATATCCCCAGTACGCCCGCGGGTACTTTCAGGAAACAGTCGCCCGCGTATACCTCATGTATCAAAAACTTCTTCTGGAAAACGAAGCCCTGGATTTCGATGACTTACTCACCGCTGTCGTCCGGCTGTTTCAAAAAATTCCGGAGATTGCCGGCCGATATCAGGAAACATACCAATATGTCCTCATTGACGAATATCAGGACACCAATAAGCCGCAGTATATGATCGGTAAAATTCTTGCCGGCCGATATCATAATATTTGCGTCGTGGGTGATGCATCGCAAAGCATATATAGATGGCGGGGTGCGGATTTTCGCAATATCGTCAATTTTAAACGCGATTTCCCAAGCGCCGCGGAATTTCACCTGGACCAAAACTACCGTTCGACGCAGATTATTTTGGACGCAGCCCACGGAGTGATTTCCAAAAACACCTCACACCCGATATTAAAACTTTGGACCGAGCAAAAGGGCGGTGTGCCCATTACCCTCTATGAGGCGCGAAACGAACATGACGAAGCCACATTTTTAGTAACTACGATCCTTCAAGCCAACCGGCCGTTTACGGACTTTGCTGTTTTGTACCGCACCAATGCCCAGTCGCGGGTGTTGGAGGAAGCATTTTTGCATGCCGGCATTCCGTATATTTTGGTCGGCGGCACGCGCTTTTACGAGCGCCGAGAAATTAAAGACGTTTTAGCCTACCTTCGGGTTTTGGCAAATCCTAAAGACACCGTTTCCTACAAACGCATAGAAAAACTCGGGAAGGGAAGACTGGAAAAATTTCTCACATTTGCCAAAACAATTGCCGAGGATAACAAGCTTATTTCCTTAACGACGCTCGAACTTCTGGACACAGTAGTTGCGGCAACAAACTATTTGGAACTTTACGATGCCAATGTAGAAGAAGAAGCCTACCGGTTGGAAAATATAAAAGAACTGCGCTCCGTTGCAACCGAATTTTCAAACCTCACCGAATTTTTGGAAACCGTGGCGCTCATGGAGGCAGAATACGAACCGAAAAACGTACGGAAGCGCGAAGAGGGTCGCTCAAGCGTCACGCTTATGACCCTCCATGCCGCCAAAGGATTGGAATTTCCGGTCGTATGTATGATCGGTATGGAAGAAGGACTGTTTCCGCACAGCCGATCGCTCATGGACAAGGAAGAACTGGAAGAAGAGCGCAGGCTCTGCTACGTCGGCATCACACGCGCCAAAGAAAAATTATATATGACCTACGCCAACCGCAGGCTGTTTTTCGGCACACGCACCCAAAACATGATCTCGCGATTTATTGCCGATATCCCCCAACACACAATTGATTTACAAGTGTCGCTTAATTCCGACCGGGGATTTAACCGCGACGATTTTCTCCTTTAACGAAATATCCAGAGGGCGGTGAGGATAATAGTACCCAACACTACAAGCAGTGCGCATGCTATTTCTATTTCCAAAAAAATCCGGGCGATACCCTTTACATGGCCAAACGCAATAAATGGGAAAAGCCTATTGTCTACCGGCAGCCAGGAAATTGGATGCGCTTTCTTCATCGCAAATATATTGTAACACACAGGAAAAAGTGGGAGAATACCAATATGAAAGATATTGATAAGACAATCCGCGCATGGGACAACCACGCTTCTCATCCGCTCCAATCTTGGGCATGGGGAGAATTTCGCAAAGCCATGGGCGTAGATGTCGTGCGCTTTGATCGTTCGCTGCTCACCTTTCATGAAATTCCCCATACGCCATGGACCATCGGCTATTTCCCAAAAGGCCCCAAGCCTACGGCAGCAATGTTAGCAACACTAGTAAAGCTAGCAAAACAGAAAAATGCAATATTTATCCAACTCGAACCGAACGTAGTAAAAAACCCTAAACTCCAAACTCTAAGCTCTAAGCTCTTAATTCCATCCCATCATCCACTCTTCACAAAATACACATTTGTCCTTGATCTCACCAAATCCGAGGATGAGTTATTAAAAGCCATGCATCCGAAAACACGGTACAACATCAGGGTTGCGCAAAAACATGGGGTAACGGTTGCCGAAGATAATTCAGATAGCGCATTGGGCGCATACCTCAAGCTCAACGCCGAAACCACCCAGCGCCAGGGGTTTTACGCGCACAACGAAACGTATCACCGCACGATGTGGAAAATATTGCATGAAGCCGGTATTGCAAAACTGTTTACCGCCACTCACCAGGGAAACGTTCTTGCCGCATGGATCGTATTTGTGTGGAAGGATACCGTGTACTATCCCTACGGAGCGTCCAGCCGTGAACACCGCGAAGTCATGGCGCCTACGTTGCTGCTATGGGAAATCAGCCGTTGGGCGAAAGCACAAGGATTCAAGTATTTCGACCTATGGGGAAGTCTTGGTAGGAGCCCCAATCCCAACGACCCATGGTACGGCTTCCACCGGTTTAAAGAAGGATTTGCGCCCGCGCTCGTTGAATTCGTGGGCTCATATGATTTGATCATCAATCCGCTGTTATATCCGCTCTATACACTTGCCGATACCATCCGCTGGACACTCCTAAAATTGAAAAGAGTTTCGTAGTTTCTATATGTCATCATGGTAACATGGTAACATGTTAATTCGATAACATAATGGAAATACAACAATCCTCTCTCTACAAAATGTACATCCAATCTCTTGGGTGGCAAGTCGTATCCCTTGATGGCAGTAATGTCTTCATCCGCCGTTTTCCTTTTGTTGGCAGCCTTGCCAAAATCCAACGGCCAACCAAACTTCCAAACCTCACAAAACTTGTTCCGGTTTTGAAACAATACAACGTGCGCACCCTTGCCGTTGAACCAGACCGGCGTGTCGCGCAAATTCAACTTCGCGCATGGTGCAAGCGTATTGGCAGGCATGTTCGGCTCAACGGCATGCCGTTTCTCCCAACCAAGACCATGTATATAAATCTCTCTCCTTCTGGGCAAGCTATCTTCGATAAATTTTCCGAAGCCAAGCGCCGCGCGGTTCGCCGTTCTATAAAAAACAATGTGACAGTTAAAGAATCAACAAATATCGATGATCTGATCCGTGTCAAAAATAAATCAGCAGGCATGTTCGGCTTTATCACGACCTATGGCATCAAAAAACTCTGGAATATCTTTGCTCCCAAACACGCAGCAATACTCTTGGCATATTCTTCCCCTAATGAAACGGTCGGCGGGGTTCTTCTCCTGTTCTGGAAAGACACCGCCTACTACTGGATTGCAGGAGCTACCAAAAAAGGAAAAAAACTATTTGCTCCCACGCTTCTTGTCTGGGAAGCGCTCAAACTCGCCAAAAACCGCGGCGCCAAACAATTTGACTTTGTTGGGGTTTGGGACGAACGAATTCCCAATAAATTCCATGAATGGAAAGGCTTTACCAAGTTCAAGGAAGGATTTGGCGGGGCTGCGCAATATTACCCGCTCACCCCATGAGGGGAGCAAAAGAGCTGATATTCGCACGCGGTGCACAGTTGATTACCCGAACAGCGGAAATCCGACGCTTCAATGTCGCCGGCAACGCTTATAATTTTTTCCTTCTCCGCCGTCAACTGTTCGCTGGTTCTGGTCGTTGAAATTTTCTCCTGCACGTCAAAGTAGTACAGCGACAACACGACGTCTTCCGGCTTTTTTCCAAACGGTAGGACCGCCACTTCTGTTGCCGCAATTGCGTACATGGAAAGCTGCAGACTGGTATCCATTTCGCGTTTCGACGGCACCCGGCCGGTTTTGTAGTCGATAATTTCAATACGCCCTCCGGGCAGCTGATCTACCCGATCTATTTTTCCCCCGATTTTTATCGTTCTGCCGCGGGCTTTGATAGGAACCGTAAAGGGCTGTTCCAAAACAAGCGGGGTAACGCGGGGCTCATATGCACGATCAAAATACTCTTCTAAATACCCGCTCCCGCGCCGGCGCATTGCTGTTTCATATTGTTTGCTGGTATAGCCTTCGCCGATCCAATTTTTGTCCAGCAATTCCACAAGGGTTTTTTTTGTCACCTTTTTTCCTTGTTTTTTAAGCTGATAAAAATCTTTCAGTGCCATGTGCACGCTATTGCCAAACGAAAGCGCGGGGGAAGGCTGTGATTGGATCCCAAGAATATGCCGCAATTTATAATGCAGCGGGCACAGCAAAAACGATTCAATTTGCGAATATGATAGATATTCCACCATAAGCTTTGACACCGGTTGTACTATTTCTTCGCCCTTCTGCCAGTTTAAAAGAGATAACTGCTGTTCTTGTGATACATTGATACGCTGACTCACTGATACGTGTTCTCCAAGGGCTTCCGCAATAAACGGTGAAAGCTTTTTTTCCCGCTTTGCCTCCCCATAATAATTTGCCGCTGTTATATAGAGAACATCCCGTGCCCGCGTCATGCCCACATAAAAAAGTCTGCGCTCTTCCTGTATATGATAATCGCCCTCCGGCAACTGTTCTTTTATCAGACTTTCGGGAATGGGAATTGTCTCTCTTCTTTCAATGGTCGGAAACCTTGCAGCAACCAAATTTACCAAAAACACCACGGGAAATTCCAATCCTTTAGCACTATGAACGGTCAGAATATTCACTGCATTAATATCTGTCCAATCGCTACTGGTGGCAACCGGTGACTCACCCAATTCCATAGAAAGAACAATCCAGTCAAGAACCGCCGGCACTGACGCATCTTCGTGTTCTGTTTCATATGTTTTAAGTTTATTAAAAAATTTCGTGATATTGTTGGCTTTGCGCTCGTCAATCGGCACTTTATATTCCAATATGCTTTTAAACATTCCCGTATCCTGCAGAAAATAAAACAGAATCTGGCCTGCAGTTTCTTTTGTCAATAGTGTAAGGTGCCGGTGAATCATATCGACTATTTGACCAAGCTTCTCGTGTGTGGCGACACTTACAAGCGGCATCCGGATGTTTTCTTTCGCGCGCTTGCCAACCACTATTTCGCACGCTTCAAACAGAGATAATGCAGAGCGCCTGGTCACGTTGGCAACTGCCGAAATATCCCGGCTGGAAATATCAAAATATTCCATCGAAAGCACGCGGAAAAACGACACATTATCTTCAAAGTTCGCAAGCACTTTGAGGTACGCAATTAGATCTTTTATTTCCGGCTGGCGAAAGAGTTGCCCGGGACCTAAAAATTGGTAGGGCACGCCCGCGCGCGACAATGCCCGCACAAACGGCTCGGCGTGATTATTTGCCCGCACAAGGATGGCAAAATCCTTCCACTCATATTTTTCTTTTTTTTCATTTAACATTCTGGCTACCTCTTCCGCTTCATTTTCCACACGGTCCGCGTGGATAAAAGAAACCAGCTCGCCGGGCACACCGCGCACCGCAGTAAGTTTTTTATTGATTCCCTCTTTCACCTCGAGTCGGTCGGGGTTGTTGTGCTGGATCAGGCGATATGAACTGTCAAGGATCGCCTGTGTGGACCGGTAATTTTGCGATAACACAATAATAGCCGTCTTGGGAAAATGTTTACGAAATGCAAGAACATTAGACACCGCTGCGCCTCTAAATTTGTAAATAGACTGGTCATCATCGGCAACCGCGGTTATATTTTTACTTTTTCCGGCAAGCAGGACCACGAGTTCGTTTTGTGCAATGTTTGTATCCTGAAATTCATCGATCAATAAAAATTTAAACTGATTTTGATATTGGGCCAGAATATTTTTTCGCGTTCGGAATAATTCCAGCGTACTGGCAATAAGATCTGCAAAATCCATAACCCCTTCTTTTTGTTTCAATTCTTGATATTTTTGATATGCTCCCGCCAGCTCTTTATATTTTTGCAAATCAAGTTTTTCTTCTTCACTCTTCAGTCTTTGCTCTTTGCTCTTTGCTCTTACCCAATCAATATATTGATTAGGTGACACATCTTCATCCCGCAACCGGTCAAAGTGCTGCAACATGCCGGCAATAAACTTATTTGGGTTACCCAATGGCCGGAAATAATTGAGATCAAACGAAAACAGGTGTTTTTTCACCATCATTGTGGCATCGGCATCCGACAATAATCGGAACGCGGGATTGAGCCCCGCATGTATAGCCTCCTGCCGAAGTACGCGTTCACAAAACGCATGGAATGTCGAAATCCACATTTGGGTGTATCCGTACGGCACGACTGTATCCACGCGTTCTTCCATCTCGCGGCTGGCCTTTTCTGTGAAGGTAAGAGCCAAAATTTCCTGCGGCTTGGCCAGTCCCGCAGCAATAATATGCTTGATGCGCTCCGTGACAACGGTCGTTTTGCCGGTTCCGGCTCCCGCAATAATGAGTAGCGGCCCGCTGCCATACACTACGGCTTTTTTTTGTTCTTCGTTTAATGTCCGCTCGTCAACAGGAATTTTTGCCATGCAGTATTATTCTTCTATTTGTCTTTCTTCTTCCGGCGCGTCTCCCAATTGTTGTGTTTGGGCGAGCTTTTGTCCCAAAAGACCAAAACTTCCGGATACGGTACTCATCGTATTGTATGCATTGTTCACATGCCGCCCCAGCACTCCTAGGTTTTCTTCCACTTTTCCGTAATCTTTTTGGATTGCGCGAAGAATCCGAAACACTTCCCGCGATTTCGCTTCAAGCTCCTTGCCCTGAAAACTCACCAGTAGCACCTGTAAATGCGCATAGAGCGTGTTGGGGGAGACGGGGTAGACTCTATTTTTGCGCGCGTATTCCATAAGATCGTTCATATTGGCAATTTCGTAGTATACGGACTCACTTGGAATATACATAAGGGCAAAATCCATGGTTCCTTCTTCCGGCAAAATATATTTACGACTTATATCACCTACGTGTTTTTTTATATCAGCAATAAACTCCTTTTTTGCCTGATTTCTGATCGCTTCAGTTTCTCCTTTATGCATGAGGCTAAAATTTTCCATCGGAAACTTGGAGTCTATACACAGCAGTCCCGCGTCGGTTTTGAGAACCGCATCTACTTTTACTCCGGACTTAAATGAATATTGCAGATGAAATGAATTTTTGGGAAACGTCTGGCCGATCATATCGGTCAGCACTTGTTCGCCGATATTACCGCGAAGTTTGGGCGACTGCAGAAATTCCTGAAGGCTACGCATTCCGCGGCCAACCTCTGACATTTCCCCCAAATTTTTTTTGAGATCGCCGATGACGCGTGCTGCCGTGTCCAGCCGGTCATTGAGCTGTTTAGAATTTGTTTGCAGAAGTTTCGCAACATCACCACTGGTTCCTCTCATGGCCTCATTTAATATTTTGCCTTGTTCTCTGATATCCGTTTGCATCGACTTAAAAAACTCCAGAAAAGTGTCTTTGTTTTCATCCTTCTGAGAAAATTTTCCCAATTCTTTCTTTACCAACCACCCAAGCACGCTAAACCCGGCAATGAGAACGACGATGAGGATAATAAAATCCGATTGCATAGTACCAGCATTGTAGCATCGCAGGACACAGGCTACAATAAAACCCATGAGACACCCGCAACCCAGAAATTTTTGGTGGTTATTGTTGGGATTAATCGGCGTTTCCGGCACGGCGTGGCTCATCAACACATATGCGCCGGGACAACCCGTACATCTTGTCGTCTTTTTTGTGGCAGTCTTTGTGTCTTGCTTTTTTCTCTTTCTCTTTCTGTTAAATAATGTGCGACGCTCAACGCTCGTGAGTCTTGGCGTTGTTCTTTATCTTATCCTGCGATATCTCAACCTTCGCCAGTCCTACTACATAGTGCTGCTTATCGCGTCACTCGCCTCCCTTGAGATCGCGCTGCGAAAACGGTAAAATGAAACGATTCTTATGGCAAAAAAATTCTATATAACAAGTGCAATTCCATATGTAAATGCAGCGCCTCATATCGGGCACGCGCTTGAATTTATCCAAACGGACTCTATCGCCCGATACCACAAACTTATCGGCTTTGACGTGCGCACACTCTGCGGCGGCGATGAAAACGCGCTCAAAAACGTTCAGGCTGCGGAAAAAACAGGCATCCCAGTACAGGAGTTTGTAGATACAAATAACAAATTATTTGAATCTCTCGCTGCCAAACTCAATGTGCGATACGACGTGTGGCAAAAAGGAAGTGACCAACACCATCACTTCCCCTCCAGCCAAAAACTCTGGGATTTATGCGCCCAAAATGATGACATCTACCAGAAGTCTTACGAAGGGCTCTATTGTGTGGGCTGTGAAACATTCTACGAACGGGAGGAGCTTAATAATCAAGGGGAATGTTTCGAACATCCGGGAAAATCACTGCAGAACGTGAAGGAAAAAAACTGGTTTTTCAGGTTAAGCAAATATGAAAAACAAATCAAGGAAAAAATTCTGACTGGCGAGTTGGAAATAGTTCCAGAAAAACGGAAACATGAAGTGCTAGCGTTTTTAGAGCGAGGTCTCCAGGATATAAGTATTTCCCGCTCCAACGAACGCGCAAAAAATTGGGGCGTGCCAGTTCCCGGAGATCCATCCCAGAGAATGTATGTATGGTTTGATGCGCTTAATATTTATCAAAGCGGCATTGGTTTTGGGTGGGATCCAACTTCCTATAGCAAGTGGTGGCCTGCTGACATTCATGTCATCGGCAAAGGCATTACGCGCTTCCACGCCGTCTATTGGCCGGCATTTCTGCTATCGGCAAAACTTAAGCTGCCGAAAAAAATCTTTGTTCATGAATATTTCACTGTCAACGGACAAAAAATGAGCAAAACATTGGGCAACGTCATAGACCCCATAGTACTCATAGAAAAATATGGCGTCGACCCCTTGCGCTATTATTTTCTCGCCAAATTTTCCCCTTTTAACGACGGAGATTTTTCTGAAAAAGAGTTTAAAAAAACATATAATGCCGATCTTGCCAACGGGATCGGCAATCTTGTTGCACGCGTGGCAAAACTTGCAGAAAATTTAAACTGTAAAATCAAAACTTTAAACTTTAATGAAATAAATAAAGACGATTATAAAACTGCACTTGAGGAATATCGATTTCATGATGCGCTTGCGTATGTTTGGGGGAAAATTAGAACTGCGGATAAACTTGTTGACGATCGGCAGCCATGGAAACTCACGGGCGGTGATCTTGAAACATTTATTAACGAAATAATTCCGCAAATTGTCAAAATTGCTACACTTCTTCAGCCCTTCCTTCCGGATACCGCCGAAAAAATCCTGAAGCAACTTTCCGGGCCGACGATAAAATCCCAACCGCCATTATTTCCTCGTCTTCCCTAGTATTTTATTGGATTATTGGTAATATTGGATAATTGGATTATTGGATAATTATGTATATTGATACCCATTGCCACATCAACTTTCCCCAGTATAACGACGACCGTGCCATGGTAATCGGCAATGCCAAAAAGGCAGGAGTAAAAAAATTTATTAACCCGAGCGTGGACCTGCTTTCGGCTCAACAGGCAGTCGCCCTTGCACAAAAACATCCGGGTGTCGTATTTGCCGGCATCGGCTTCCACCCCTATGAAGCGCAGCACAATCCCGATCTTAAGCAGCTAGAAAAACTTCTTACTTCTTCCCTAGACTCTAAGCCCTCTACTCTAAACCCTGCCTCGCCGGCAGGCAGGCCTATCGTTGCCATCGGCGAATGCGGACTGGATTATCACCAATACAAAGGTGAGGAAGCGGCAGGCAAAAAACAAAATCAAAAACTGCTTTTTGAAGAACAACTCTCACTTGCCCGCGCCCATCAATTGCCGATCATCATGCATGTACGCGATGCATTTGAAGATTTTTTTACGCTTCTGGATTCTCAACCCGAGATGCCGCGGGGGGTCATCCATTGTTTTTCCGGCGGATTGCAGGAACTGCGCATGGCGCAAAAAAGAAATTTATTTGTCGGCATTGACGGCAATGTTACCTATTCCAAACAACTTGCCATGATAGTCCCCCATATTCCGATATCGATGATGCTTCTTGAAACTGATGCACCGTACTTAACTCCTGCTCCCCACCGCGGTACCCGCAATGAACCCAAATATATCCCGCTCATTGCCCAAATAATCGCAGAACTCCAGCGTGTTTCCGTGCAGGAAATTGAAGAACAAACCATGACAAACGCCCATACTCTCTTTCTGCTCCAGTGACATTCTTCAATGCTTTTGCTAAGCTCTAACTAACTAAGCACTAAGCTATCTCTATGATCATCTCCCTCGTCATCCCGGCCTACAACGAAGAAAAGTATCTCCCGGCCACGCTCGCCTCGATTGCCAAGCAGGAGCGAAAACCCGATGAGCTCATCGTGGTTGATGCATCCTCTACGGATAATACCGTACAAATCGCCAAATCTTTCGGCGCAAATGTCATAACAGTCCAAAAGAGTACCATCGGCTACAGCCGGCAAGTTGGACTCAAAGCTGCCAAGGGAGACGTCGTGGCATTTACCGACGCCGATGCCATACTCCCGCCCGATTGGCTCACCCAAATGGAACATATGCTTGCTACTCCCGGTGTCGTCGGTGCCTTTGGCAGCTTCCGCGTCCCCGACGGCCCATGGTGGTATAAAATATATATTAATATTCTCCAGCCCCCGATTGTGAACCTCATTTATTTTTTGTTTCGCATTCCCCTGGCTACCGGCCAAAATATGGCATTTTGGAAGGAAAAGGCCATGGCTATTGGCGGGTTTCCTGAAGAATTTAAACTTGCCGAAGATATTGAAATTGCCAGAAGAATGAAATCTGTCGGCAAGATTATTTTCCGGCAGGACTTTTATGTACTGGCCTCCGGCAGGCGAGGCAATGAAGGACTAGGACTTCTTACCCGCATTCCGAAGGCGTTTTTTTACTATTTCTTTTTTCGAAAAGCCGATAAAGTCGGGTTTCCGGATATCCGGTGACCCCGCCTCTGGCGGGGTGGTATAATAGAGCCTGCCAATATGCGCCATTTTGTAACCCGCTATCCCGAAAAAACCAGGAGACTCTTTGAAATTCTGGTACCGCTTCTGGCTTGGGGCCTCATCACTATGCCCCTTTGGCTTTCGTTCTGGCACCCGGCACTGGTTGCATACTTTATCATCACATTTGACGTCTACTGGTTTTACAAGTCATTTATGCTTTCGGTGTTTGCCATCCGATCGTTTGTCATGCTTTCTGCCCATGTCAAAGTGGATTGGCTCACACAAGCCAAAAATCTCACCGGGTATGATCAGCTTCATCACATTATCATTGTTCCTGAATTTCAGGAGCCTATCCATATTCTTCGTAGAACTCTTGAAAACCTTACCAAGCAGATTTATCCGCATGAAAAACTCGTGGTCGTCTTGGCAACCGAAGATAAAGATCCGCATGCCAAAGAGACAGGGAAACTTCTTTCCCGAGAATTTGCGGGGAAATTTGGTCACTTTTTGGTCACGAGACATGTACTCCATAACGGCGAAGTAGCAGGAAAATCTTCTAATATGGCCTGGGCAGCCAAACAACTCATGAAGCAACTCAAAAACTGGGGCATGACACCGGAACACACAACGGTTACGTCCTGCGATGCGGACGCGCTCCTTCACCCCAAATATTTTTCTGCTCTAACGTACCAGTTTCTTACCGATGCCAACCGCATGTTTCACTTTTATCAGGGAGCCATACTTTTTTATTCCAATATCTGGAGGATTCCGCTACCGAACAGATTTCTCAACACCCTCAATAGTATCTGGAATTTAAGTCTTTTGTCCCAGAAAAAACGGTTGATTAACTTTTCTACATATTCCCTGTCGCTGGCGACGGTCATGCGCGCCGGATCTTGGAGCGTCGACGTCATACCGGAAGACTATCATCTTTTTTTCAAAGTGTACTTTGCATTAGGTGAAAACGTGTGCACCAAGCCTATTTTCTTACCGATTTTGGTAGATGCAGCGGAATCTCATGGGTTTTTTCGCACCATGGTGAACCAATATGAACAAGCCAAACGCTGGGCATGGGGAATATCCGATGTGCCGTATGTCATACGCAATACCATCCTCCATACGGAAATTTCCCTCATTGATAGACTCCGGCGCCTCATACTTCTTTTGGAGCAGCATATTTTTTGGTCGTCCAACTGGTTCCTTTTGACCATCGGCAGCACCATCCCGCCGCTTATAAATCCTGCCTTCGGGCGCACCGTGTTGGGACATAATTTATCGCGCCTGTCATCCGGCATACTCACGCTCTCTACTGTCTTTTTGATTGTCGTGTTTATTATCGACTGGCGCATCAAACCTCCCAGGCCCAAAGAGTTCGCCGCATGGAAATTGCCGTTTCTCTACCTCCAATGGTTTACCCTACCGCTTATCTCTTTTTTCCTCTCAGCTCTTCCCGGGCTTGATGCCCATACCCGACTTATGCTTGGACGTCGACTGGAGTACCGGGTAACGGAAAAGGTATAATATATACGAGCTGAGAGTTTAGTATGGAGAGCTTAGGGAATACACTTGTGCTAAGCTTCATTCGTTAAGCCCTAAACTCTAAGCCCTAAACTCTAATATGTGGAATTTCCTTCTTTCCCATACCCCCATTCTTTACTTTACCCAAAGTCTTTGGCGTGACGAGGCATTTTCTGTTTTGGCTGCCCAGCGGCCGTTATCATTCATTTTTACCAAGCTTGG
>Ga0075709_105_pt1 | contig 33063 bp, 26 predicted proteins | sample RifGroA2_FD_67740 | JGI IMG/M metagenome (GOLD analysis project Ga0075709, IMG submission 67740) | Microgenomates (Gottesmanbacteria) bacterium GW2011_GWA2_47_9 | reverse complement strand
ACCGCAAACGGCTCAGGTAAAATCACCCGGCCGAAGTAAATACTATATGGCAAAACCGCATAGACTAGTCCCGTAAGGATGCCGGTTAACGGGTCAACAAGTGTGGTTGTCAAAACCATGAGTAATCCTATGGTTGCGACAACAGAAAAAACCGTAACCAACCGCAAACCCACCTCGATCGAAAGCTGTGGAATTAACTTCACGATACCCCCGCCAAGCAATTGATACAGCGGGAATTCTACCATGCGATACCCATTTGGGTTATCTTTGCCGGATTGAATATTGGAAAGATCATCATAGCGGGGACGCAACGGATCAAAACCGAATTTTATAAAATTGCGTGCAACCGCTGCGGTATCTGATTGCCGCCAGCTGTGCCAGTCTGCAAGCGGTGCATCAATTCTCCAAAGACGTACTACAAATGCCAGCACCAAGATGAGTACTGTAGCTCCCCAATAAACTGATTTATTTTCCAGAAATTTCATATATTTGGTCACCAACCACTTGTACAATCTTTGCATCTATAATAGAAGCCTGTATCTCCCGCGCCTCGGCTATGCTTCCCACAGTATAGATGCGAATAGATTTAGATTGTAACGCATGAACAATGGCATCCTGAAAACCTACCGGAAATACCCAGGCCCGACCGTTTCGAAACGGCACCCCGACAAAAATAAGTGCGGAATTGTCAGTAATCGGAAAATATTTTTTCCGCACTGAAACCAGCAAATCATCTATTTGTTTGCCGGCTGCCCTCCACTGTCCCATTGCGCGGGTAAGTTGCAACCAATTGCTTACAACAAATGCTAGTACCACAACGCCCAGTACTACCCTTCCCCACCTAATTTTAGACGGAAGAAACCTCCATAATCGAGCAATCCCTAAACACCCCAGCACGACCAGTGCCGCGCTTGCAATATATGCATAGCGCTCACTGATATTACCAAGTCCTATATACGGAATCAGGGACACAAAAAACACCGCGATCCAAAACCATACGACACCCGGTATTCGTTGCCAGCGAAACCGGCGAAACACCGCCGCGACACCCGCACCGAAAAGGACTACAACAGCAAGTGAAATCACACGCTGTTCCCGCGCAAAACTCCGCAAGCCGGCAAAAAAATCTGCACTGTAAGGTCCAACAATGATCATACCGATGTACCCGATGGTGTTTCCGATGACATTAAACGGTAATGTGGAGAGTCGCACGCCATAATTTCCCGACGGCGGTACTGCATTGGCCGCCATGCGAATCCACCAATATATCGGTATTAGGACGATAAACGGCGCCATAAGCCACCACTGCCGTTTCTTTCCAAAAAAGATAAGTACTGCGGCAATAGCAAGAGGCATGGCAAGCATTCCTTCATACCACAAAAGACCCAGTGCAGAAAAAATCAGCGATAAAACAAACCAGCCAACTGCAAACCGCCCCCGCCGAAGAAATAAGAAAAATAAATAGACAGACGCAAGCGCAGACGCGCTTCCCGCCAAGCTGCTAAAACCGGATATCCACAGTATATTTTCATGGTGGACCGAAAAAATAACGAATACGAGCGATGCAACCATAGCGAGTATCGTCTGTTTTGTAGTTTCCTTGACAATCAAATACAAAAGGGAGGCTGCAACAACATGCAGAAGAATATTTATGGAGATATATCCCTGTGGGTTAAACCAGAAAAGAGAAAATGCCCCAAAATAGTAAAGTTTTGAAAGCGGCCGGTAGAAAAAGCCTGCCGCATCGGTAAAAAATGATGGTATGTCTGTTACATATGACTGCCGCGCCCAACCAAGCCATGTAAAGTCATCGCCGATAAAATACGCATTACCGGCTCCGAAAATCACAAATCCCACAAAGCAAACTACTCCGATAAACAACAACGGATGCCGCAATATCTTTTGCGTTTTGGTCCACAGGGGAAATGCCTTTTGATGTTCCAACAGAAGCCCACCTATGGTAAATCCCATCAGCATCCAAAATACATATGCGATCTTGGATGCTTCAAATATATCAACAGAAAAAGCCGTAAGAAGCAGCCCGACTAGTGCCGCGCTTGTGCCAATGGTAAAACTTCCTACGATTGTAGAAGGAGAAACGCCGGTCGATCTGACAAAAAGAAAATATGCAACAAAAATATAAAAGAATGACGCAAACCCCAGGATACCCGTTTCACCAAGTGCGCGCATATAATCACTGTCTGCGGCAAGGGACAACACCGAGTAGCCGCTGCCCAAAAGAATATTTCTCCGCAGCGCTTCCCACGCGCGTGGCCATTGACCCTGCAGTCTGGTCGTAAACGAAATATCATATACGAACGCGCGCTCCAGCGAAAATCTGTTTGCAACACTCACAACCTCACCCGACGTTGTGGCAACCGGACCCTGCGTTGAAAAATATACATGACCACGCTCCAATGCCATCTGCAGTTCTTCCCCCACCGCCAGCCGTTCTCCTCCTGTTGGGTACCATGAAGCTTCCCGGACGGCATTGACAATAAATGATGCAGTAACTGCCGCAGGCGGCTGGGTGGGTATACGGATAAATCCGCTCCCGATGGGTAAATTTTCAACTGCGGGGGAAGCAGATTTTTCTATCGTCACCTGTCCATCCGCTGCCACGACTGCAACCCCAACAGGACTTCCCCAGCGGCTGTCATATAATACGGTTTTCACCCTGAATGTTTTGGCAAATCGCTCTGATACCCGGGCTGCAAACGGAAGAAACACTAAAATGCCGATAAGAAGCGGCACTATCCATTTGCGCTTATTATGCCACCACAACACCATTCCTATGCACACTATAAGCACCACAAGCGATACCCGCGATGCCGTAAACAAAAGAACGATAAAACTCATAGACGAAAGCACGAAGAGCAATGCTTTCACCCAAACCCGTGTTTTTGCAAGTATGAGACTCACAAATATCGTGATGGCGATTGCCAAAAAAGCAGCGAGATCATAATGCCCTCCGAATGTTGACGCTATGCGGCTCGTCGGGGACAAATATAGCGGCAATCCTTTGGCAAATTCCTCATTCATCGTCAAAAATGCGGGTAATTCTCCAAGTTTTTGCCCAAACGCATAAATATCTACCAAAAACACACTCAAAGCGAGTACGATAATAACCCGGGACAGATCCCGTACGCGGCGGATCGAGGCAACCCCCAAGAAAAAAACAACCATATATTCTAGTCTTCGCAGATAGTGGAGCACCGCCAAATGTGGAAAAAAATGAGGAATAGTCCATCGAAGTACTACGATCGAAAACAGCAAAGATACCAATCCAATGATCCAATAAAGCACAATCGCAGCGGTAAGTGGGGTACGGAAGGCTTGTGTACGGTTTTTAACCGTTGTGAACAAAAAAATTCCGACCGTCAAGGCTACCAATATATCCTCAACACGTATGTACACCCATGTCTTTGTAATATCAATGAGGGGCAACTTGGGATACAGCGGAATAAAAAACAAAAGAAACAAACTCGACCAGTGTATAAAGTGATTATTTAACCATGCGAAGAGCTTCTTCATAGATTGCAGCAAGTTCTTGCTTTCCGGTGCTTTTTGCAATGAGTATTACCACCCAAGCTTTCAAAGCCAACAATACGGCAAGAGCCCGCTGTCCTATTATAGACATGTGTTTCCGGTAAAAGTAAAGCAAACCGCAGTAGATATTCACCACGGGAGTCCTTTTTGTGCTACTGCTCGCCGCGCCGGTATGTATAAAGCGGGCATCGGGGTAGAAAAAAACAGTGTGCCCCTTGCGTTTAGCCCGATAAAGAAAATCTATCTCTTCCATGTACATAAAAATACTCTCATCAAATAGCCCCACATCAAGAAATGACTGTTTTTTGCCTATCAAACAGGCACCCGAAACCCAATCTACTTTCCGGATCTTCTCAGGCGAATATCTCGTAGCTTTCCAATCATCTCCCTTTGCAAAAAGCATGATAGCCACAACCGGCAGGGTATACAACGGGCCACAGGAGGCCTGCGGACTTTGATCTTCATTGAGCAGTTTACCGCCTACAAACTCGCTCGGGTGAGAGTTATTATAGATAAAAAGTTTTTCAATCGCTCCATCTAATACTTGAATATCGGAATTAAGCAGGAGCAGGTATGTACCCCTGGCTTTTTGTATTCCCTGATTATTTGCCTTCCCATAACCTATATTCTCTTTATTGAGTATTTTTATTACTTGAGGATATTTTGTGTTCAATATCTCTATTGAACCGTCTATTGACGCGTTATCTACCACAAGCACTTCATACGAAAATTGCGCATTTTTTAGACTCTGGAAGATTGACTCTAGACACCGAACCAAAAGGTCTTTGGTATTGTAACTGGGGATGATGATAGAAATATCCATGAACAGATGTGGGTCACTGTTTTATTGAAACATTCTCGCGAATTTCAGTGTATACCGAAGGTTTTTTTCCCGGTTGCGAATAAATATTGCCGGTACTCCTCCTACCACGGTATACGGAGCTACATCGCGGGTTACGACCGCACCTGTTGCAACGACTGCTCCTTCGCCGATATGCACTCCAGGCAGGATCGTGACGCGCGTACCGATAACCACATAATCATCTATCACAACCGGTTCCCCCACTTCTTTAAAATTCGGATCATCGATATCATGCTGCATGGTAAATATTCTCACTTCACCGGCTATGGAAACGTTATTTCCGATCTGAAGCGGCCTGTTCTTTGCACGGAAAAATTCTTGTATGTATGTTGCAAATTTGTTTTGTCCCGGCGTCCAGGTACGGTAGGATCGACCGTCCAGAAATGCATCGTTGCCGATAATAGTATTGTGTCCAATTTCTACCCCTGAGGGCAAATTAAACCGGGCAAGCCAATGAATGGAAGAGTTTTTTCCGATACTCACCCGGAAAATTGTCCGGTACAACAATAGACGGATTGTATGACTGGGAATACATCCTGTAAGTGTTGCCAAAAACACCCAAAAATCTATAATTCCCCTCATGGTTTTTTACCTCCCACTTCTTCCAGAATCGCAAGTGTTTGCTGTGCCGCCTTTTCCCAAGTAAACTTCGCTGCCTGGTGAAGACCCGCTTCAACGCGCCTTTTTCTCTCCTCTTTAGTCTCTTCAAGGGCTGTTTCCAGTCCCTTGGCAATACTTGTGACATCTTCAGGATCAATGTAAATACCCGCATCTCCGGCAATCTCCGGAAGACTCGAAACATTACTCACCACCACCGGACATCCACGCGCCATCGCTTCCAATACCGGCAACCCAAAGCCCTCATAAAGGCTTGGGAGTGCAAACGCGGCCGCTTTTTCATATAACACCTGCAAATCTTCATCCGGCACAAATTCCAAAAATTTCACTCGATCACTCACGCCGAACTGTTCTGGTGCCTTGAGGATTTCCTCATACAACCACCCTTTTTTCCCAACAATAACAAGTTGTAAATCGTTCAAGGACTGTCCTTTCGAAAGGACAGTCCTTATGAGCATCGAAAACGCCTCAATTAAGCGCCCGTAATTTTTCCGCGGCTGCAAAGTCCCTACGGAAAGGATATACCGGGAAGGTAGAACATATTTTTGAACAACGTTTGACGTTTGTCTCGCGGAGCGAGATCCCGCTTCGCGGGAATCTTTGATATTTGATATTGTTGTCATACCTGGATACGTCACCATGACCCGCTCAGAGGGTATGCCGTACGCTTTTATTATACCATCCTTACTGAACTGGCTTATGGTAAGTATCCTTGCTGCCCGGCGTACCGAATACCGTGTCCATTGGGTAAGCTGATGCAGGTCTTTTGCCCGAAACAGCTGAGGATATGCCAAATAGGAAACATCCATAATCGCCATAACGCGGGGAATATTGATAAATCTAGGCACATAGTGGGTTGGTGAAAACACTACATCGCACTCCGGTTTATCTCGCCATAACGCCAACGGCAATCCGATAAACGTCCATAACGGTTTTGGTCCAATCACCCGATACTGCCACCAAACCGTTTCCTTCGGCATATCGCTTAATGGGGGATTGGGAAGATAAATTCTAAAAATTGCATCCAATATTTTTAATTTTTGATCTGTATTTTTAATTTTTGATTTTTGATTTTTGATATCGTCATATATATGACGAAGCATCTCATACGCATACCGACCAATCCCTACCCTATTGGAAATATTTGCTTCATAACCATCAATCACAATAATCATATATTTATAATCGGTATGCGGCCGCATGTCTGTTATAAATCATTAAATCCTGGATAGACGACGTGTAACCTGGGTCCCTGGATGTTTAACAGCTCTTTGACGTCTTTTTTGGTGGATTCACTGTCGCACAAAATCGCTTTGCATTCTTTTGCTACCCATTGAAGCTTCCTTTTGTGTGTTGTGACAATTTTCGCACCCGTCTCTTTCGGATATTTAAGTGCGATAAGGTCATGAATCGTCGTAACCCCTTCAGCATGTGCCAAAGGCGGCTGAGTCCAGTCGCTGCTCCAAAACACATCAAGCGGTCCCGTAAACCATTCAACTGGCACAATATGGAATCTGTTCCATATAACGTCTAGAATTTTCGGAGGAACTGGCACAAGTATTAGGCGAACCGTGCGAGGCAACGAAGCAACAAACTGTCGAAGGACGCCTTGTCGACGAAGTGATGCACCAAAAAGCACATATTCATTTTGCTGATCCAAAATGAGGAGTGCACGCACGATCTCTCGAACATAGGTTGCCACACCCGTCCCTTCATATACTATCTGACTTATGTCTATACCTATTTTCATTGTCTTTACCCTATACTGCTCTATTCTCTATATCCTTCAGGGTGTTTACCATGCCATTTCCATGCACTGCCAACGATAGTGGAAATATCAGAACACATTGGTTCCCAGTTTAATTCCTTCTTGAGTTTGGCGGGATCTGCAATAAGTACCGCCGGATCCCCGGGTCTCCGGCTTTTTATGGCAACCGGAAAGTCTACTCCCGTTTGTTTTTTAATCTCGGCGATAACTTCTTTATTTGTAATTCCTACGCCGGTCCCTACATTAAATACATCCGTTTTATGGCCCCGCTCTAATGCATCCAGCCCTAATATGTGTGCCCGGCAAAGATCCTCAATATGAATATAATCCCGGACACAGCTTCCGTCTTTTGTCGGATAATCGTCACCGTACAGATAAAATTCCTTATTGTTCATTGCAGCAAATAAACCCAACGGAATTATATGAATCTCCGGGGCATGTGCCTCTCCGTGATTGCCATCAAGCGCTGCTCCTGCTGCATTAAAGTACCGAAGGCTGATAGAACGGATCTTTTTTTGGCGGTCGACAATCCCCAGATAATGCTCAAAACACCATTTGGACAATCCATACGGATTGGTAGGATTTTTCAAGTGATCTTCGGGAATAGGCACAACCGTAGGTTCTCCATACACTGCCGCCGTTGAAGAAAAGATGATTTTGTCAACGCCATGTGCCTCCATTGCTTCAAGCAGTATTATCGGCGAAACCAGGTTATTGTGAAAATATTTTTTGGGTTCACTCACGGATTCTTCTACTGAAATGTATCCGGCAAAGTGGATGACTGCCCCCACAGGGCGATGGGAAAATGCGGCATCTACTGCACCTCGGTCTCCTATGTCCCCCTTTACGAGCGTTGCTTGTTTGGGTATTGCATTCCCATGCCCAAACTCCATGGTGTCCAGCACTACCACCTCGTGACCCTCTTCCACAAGCATCCGCACCATATGGCTGCCAATATACCCAGCACCGCCCGTAACCAGTATATTCATACTCTTATTGTACCTTATGCTGACGGCGGAGAGAAAATAGTATAAAAAGAAGAAAAAAGAAACCCGCGTACCAGACCAAGTGCTGCGCCGTAAAAAACACCCACAATGTAAACAAAGGGATTGCTAATGCTAAACAGCTTAGTCCTGCATAGATAAAATAGTTCGGTCTCCGCAACGCGATAAGGACCATTACAACAATAATAAAGGCAATATCCTGCGGTTTCATATCTAATGAACAACCTCAAATACTCCGATTTTCCCAAACTCACCCTCTTTATGAAGCCATGAGATCTTTGTTACTTGATCTAACGTTTCATCATAGACAGTCTCATCATATTTGCGATCGGTCAAAAACAGCTCGCCGCGGGAATCGTACCCAACGACAATATATTTTATATTTCTAGAAGAAAGTTCTCTTTGCGCATCTTTACTATTTATCCATGCCAGAATTCCCGAAATACTGGACTCACCAGTCAATAATCGCGCGTCAACGGCAGGGTGCAATTTTGACGCAAACCCAAACCGCTGCCGTTCGGGGATCCAGAGTGTTTGAAAGGGTTCCTGTTGCGAAACCAAGAAATCTTTAAGCCGAACATACTCATGGGGCACCGTCGTAGGCTTGAAAGTGCCACTAAGCTGACCAAGCAGCGCCTCTCGGATGGTAAACGACCAAAACAATATAAAAAGAAGTGAAAAAAACCGAATTTTCTTTGTGCTTTGTATCGCAAACGGGATAAGAACGCTAAACGCAAGCACGGGGTATAGATAAAATTTAGATGGATCACGGAAAAGTGAAAATCCGGGCACATAGGTAAACAACCAAATATATACTTCGCCAAACGGCGGGTTTGCTCCCTTTGCCAAAAATGCACCGATCAATGCAATCACTGCAAAGTATAAAACCTTTGTAGTTTTTGGTTTAAAAATAAGCGACGAAAACGCGAGGATTGCACCGACTAGAAACTCCGGCTGCATAAAGTATATTTTGCCAAATATATTCTCCGGCCAATTTGGATGCACAAGGGAAATAGTCTGTTCAAACGTAGCGAAACTTAAAAATTTTATCGAAGCAATGGTTGTCTCTCCAAGTTGCTGCGCAATGGGTGCATGGGAATTTAACAGCGGAACTATCCAATAAAGATTAAAAATCCCGGCAATCCCCACGCATATCCCAACAAAAAAAAGCTTTCTAAGCGTTACACCGATAAAACCATAATAGATAAGAGCCGCAATCACGGTAAGGGCGGTAATTCTCGGATCAAACGATACCTGCAAAGCAACAATCAAACCAGTGAGCATAATCTTTTTAGTCTCCATAAGAAACTTCAAGACCAGCGGTGCCAATGCATAAGCAAACGCCACGCCCAACTGTCCTCCGCCTACAATCATGAGCGCATACGTGTTCGTCGTGTAGATAAGCGAACCGAGTGCAGATTTCGTCAGCCTGTACGAACTCCATAGAGAAAGAAGGACAAATGGCAGGAACCAAAAGAGCTTTTCCGTTATTTCCCACGGAACCCGCAGATATTGAACAACGATCTTGGTGACGATCTGATAGTACGGCGCAAGCCACAAATATCGAATCTCAGGAATCCACGAAAATTCTTTAATATTTTCAACAAAAAGGAACGGCCAATCCCCCGAAGAAAGTGTGGCAAAGGTAGCCCACGGACTAAAAACCAACGCGATAACAATAAGAACTGCAATAAATATCATGTCTCATCGGGACCGGAAAATTCCATATACAGTATATATGCCGATAACCCAAAGACACATATACATGATGATACCCAATATTTCAGCTCCCATAGGAAAAGACAAGAACGTAAACAAAAACGACAGAACCAATAACACTGCCGCTGCTACGTAAAATATGACAATGCTTCGTATCGGGAGCAAATATAACACAATCAGCAAATAAAATATCCAAATCCTGTTTACCACAAAAATATTGACATATGGCGCGTCTCGGAAAAACAGCAAAAGCAGTAAAATAATAATGACTGTAATGAGCTTGCTATTGGGTTTCATATCGGTGTCGTCTTCTTCGTTCCCACAACAGTAATGCTACGGCAATCAAAACGCCAAACCCAGTAATACGGACCCCAGCTACAAAGTTTTCCTGCGGTCCAAATGTAAGCGTTGCGTTATAACTGCCAGGTTTTTCGATAAGCCAGCCGTTGGCGTATCCGTTCATGCGAATATGATTTTTTTCAAATCCGGTAAGCTGCCATCCGGCATCATATCGGTCAAAGAAAACCAGCATGGCATTCTCTGTTGTCGTGGTAAAAGACACTTCGTAACTAGTAATGTTTATTTTTTTCGCCTGTACCGGAAACGTTTGAAATGGCTGCTCCATTTGAGCCGCCAAAAAGACGGTGGGGTATATCAACTCGTTAACAACCACGGATGTATTCTTTTCCATGAGATCTTCACTTAAATCTCGTGAGCAAAATCCAATTTGCACTCCCTCTGTATCCGCATAACTTTTGATAAATCGGACTAGCTCACCTTTTACCTGACTTGGCGGAAGTCGAAATACATTTTTGAGCCGCTTGGTGTTGCCCGCAAATTCCCAAATATTGAAAAACAGCTCGCTGCTAAAATTATTCGTATAATTTACCTTTACTCGATAGAGCTTCCGATAATCAAAATTCACAATACTGCTCGTAAAACAGTTTACGTCAGAACTTGTACTAAATTCAGTCGCCGTCACCTCAAAAGAAGAAATCATGTTGGGCGGCTCCGGATAGGTAAGCATGAGATAGTGGGTACCAGCCGTCAGCTGCTGGCTCCCAAACTCAATCCAAGAGGGCTCTTGTGTTACCCGTAACCGTTTTTCTGCTACTGTTTTCTGATCAACAGACAACGATATCGTTACCTCATCCTTGCCAAGAGTCAAAAAGTCGGCACTGTTGATATAAAAAGACGGTGCTCCCGCATGATCAAGCTTGATCTGATACAGCCGATGTGTCATTTGATCCGGAATAAACACATATGGCTCGATCGCCCTAAGCGTCGAAGATATTGCCTGCGTCACTTGTCCTAGCGCATTTACCTGATCCCCGGAAATCACATAAATGCCCAGAAGCTCTGCCAATACATTGCGTTCACTTTCAAGATAAAACTGCACATCATCTCCCACATCGATTTTGTCCTCATATTTGGAAAGCGTTGTAAACGTTTCCGCAATGGATTCCATAAGGCTTATAAACCGTCCAAGGGCAGGCGAGGGGATGGGTTTATTTTCTTTGATCAATTCGCGGATTTCCCCTACCCGCTTGAGAGAAATACCCAAATAATCATAGATCAGGCTTTTGGGGTCTCCCATGTGCAGACGCCGATTTTCATTCCAGAGCATGAAGGGGTAAAGCGGTGAACTGGGCAATATATTTCGCTCAGCAATTTTTATAAATGGTTTATCTTTTGCTTTACAATTTAGACAATCCGCGATGATGTACTGGCCGGTTTCGGGTATCGGCAGACTTGAAGGAATATCATCATAGCGCACAAAAAATGGATTGTTTGAAAACGTATAATACTTCCCTACGTCATCTGATAAAGAATTAAGCCTATTTACTGACGGCGCAAGGACGATTGCCGGCAACGGATCAACTCCCGTAGAGTACATCGTCCATCGGCCAAATGAACGGACAGGAGACAACTGCAAGTCTTTTTCTAAAATACTTTTATACACCGATGCATCCATCACCAGATCTGTTTTTCCGTCGCTGGCCGCATCATGCTGAATTACCAAATATCCGATGCGCAGCGCACTTGTTAAATCAAGAAACAACTCTTTATTTCGATCGGCAATTGCCTGATAAAGCGTCAAAACAAGTGCTTTTTCTTCTTCATTAATGCGGTCGTTATTTATAATAACCGGATGATTGCTCACAAGGGTTGCGATCGATTGAAAACTTAAATATCCCCAGTCATACATGCTGTACCGCAGGTCCGGATTATTTGGCGGAAGCATCAAAACCCGGGTATCATCGTGCTCACCTCTGCTTAACCAATTTCCAAAGTCTGACACATAGGTAGGAACGGTAAGTCGCGTAGAAAAACCCTTCCGCCAAGAAAAAAATTCCCCGGTAAAAAACGGAAAATGATACAAAAGAATAAACGCGGCAAACAACAGAAATCCCCATTTTTTAATTGTTTTTGGCAACTGGTCTATGGCTGAAGCAGCCAAAAAACTGACTGCAAGAAACATCGCGGGGGCAAATTTAAAATACGGCGTGCGGAAAATTCCAAATCCGGGCACCGTTTTCACCAAAAAAATATAGATGAATCCAAGAGGTGGGTGTGTTCCTGCTGCAAACAGCATGCCGACAAGGTACACCAATAAAAAATATGTTGTTATAATCCGCTGTTCTTTATCTTTTGCGCGCCGAGCCGCAAGAAGCACCAAAAGCGGCCATACGAAACTTGCCAGGATCAACCATGGATTTGTCAAAAAATACTTCGCGTATGGATGTTCCGGGTTATCGTACCATTCGGCGATCCCCTGGAGCCGAAAGAGGTTCATAAAACTGCTATTGGCACTTATTTCCTGTGCCCAATCGATTAGCCCTGAAACGCCCCCCTGTGACTCAATGCCGCTTGCATATTGCATCAGTAATTTCGATACTGCGGGGAGTAAATAATACGCGTTCAAGACCATGCTTCCCAACAGGGTGCCAAATGCTAAAATAACAAGCCTCATACTTTCCCGTACCGACGTTTGTGCAGCAATACCAGTAAATAGAATAAGAAATATCCCAAGACTTATGAAAAATCCGCCAAACAGCGGTATGCCATAGAGTCCCCCGGCGTTAAATACAAAAAGAATGAGCGAATTTGCGGCACTTCCTGCTAATACCGAAAGTTTCTTTTTGTACACGAGAAAAAAGACAGAAAGTACCAGCGGCAGAGCAATGTAAGCGGAAAATTTCGTTCGCTCACCGATCCACCACCCTTGAAGAATGAAAAAATTAAATTGGTATATCATCGTCGCGACAATTGCAAACAGCCCGCTTTTTCCCAGTGTTTTAACGAGCGTGTACATCGATATACCGATCATAAAAAACCAAAATACGTATACCACCTTTTGTGTCGCAATAGTAGACAACCCCGCTAAATACGGCAACGCGTCGATTAGATGAATAGCGATGGTTCCCATGATAAGCGACTGGTTTTGTCCAAACCCGTGAGGAGACCATGTGGTAAGCCTGCCGGCTAAAAATTCTCTTGGTTCAATCGGGAATACATTATCATGCCCAAGCATCATGGTTCCCTGCCGAAACCACAAAAGTGGTGTCAGGCTTAAAACAAAAATTATAAGAAGTTCCCAAACTGCGGTCTTATGAAACAGCTTTTTCATAACGGAAATTTTTGAGCGTCGTAAACAGATAGTAGTAATATACTACCGGCGGGTTCCGTTTGATAGAGCGAAAAAGTTCTCTATCGGAGCGTTTTCTCACCTGTGTTTGCACATGATCCCGCTTTCCAAGCGTAAGGCGAATATGTCGTATATGTGCAAGTTCATGAGAAACGACGCAATCCTGTTTCTAAACGAAAGATACGTTATGGTAAATTCCTGCATTTGTTTATGCGTATCAACCGCTTCGTGATGATAAACCACGGATGTTGGCTCATAAACCACAGTGTAGCCAGCCAACCACAGCCGATGACATAAATCCGTCTCTTCAAAATAGATAAAAAAGTCTTCATCAAATAATCCGACTTTTGTAAGTGCGCTTTTTCGAAGAAGCATTGCAGCGCCTTTTGCAGAATATATATGTATTCTTCGATTGTATTGCGGTCTTGATTGTGGCTTACGATACCCATAATGGTATAAAAATCCGGTGGATGTGAGATATGATCCCACGGCATTTAACAGATGATGGTTACTGGCATAGAGAAGCTTTGGTTGAATGCATCCAATTGTCGTATCGCTCTGGCATGCGGCAACAAGGGGTTCAAGAAAGCTTTTTTCTACTTCAGTGTCATTATTGAGAATGAAAACATACGTTCCCCGTGATGCCCGTATGCCAACGTTATTTCCTGCGCTATAGCCAAGGTTTTTTTTATTTTCAACAAGTTTAACCCAAGGAAATTTGCTGCGAACAATAGCCTGTGACCCATCAGAGGAATGATTGTCAACAACAATAACCTCAACTGGTTTATAAGAAATCTTTGCGAGCGACCCAAGGCAGTGGACTAAATGATGTTTGCCGTTCCAATTCAAAATGACTATGGAAATAAGCGGATTATTCATTGTCAGAGGAGTTTATTTTTCCATGTGGCAGGAACTTCGGAAGTTTCCAACTCAAGGCCTTCTTCAAGGTAATGAAACGGCTGCGGGCCCATGGTTTTGGCCCATGTCACCATTTTTGCAACGCCGTCTTTGAGCGAAGTAGATGTTTTATATCCCAGCATGCTTACGGCTTTGTCGTTGGAACAATATGCTTCCATCACCTCTTGAGGCCGAAGCGGCAGATATTTTGGCTTCAAAGCTATTGGTATATTCCCGTCCGGAAAAAATGTCTGAAGCACCACTTCTGCCAATTCGTTTATCGTATACTCCTGGGTCGGCCCGATGTTTATAATTTCCCCGTTCACCTTATCGGAAAATCCTGTTTCTACAAAATATGGGTTGAAATCATCTATATAGGTAAACGCTCGCTTTTGATTGCCGTCACCGTAAATGTAGAAGTTTTTGTTGTTCATAAGGCAATTGATGAAAATGCCGATCACATTGCGGTAGGGATCCGATAGGTTTTGTCTTGGGCCGTATACATTATGCGGACGCACGACAACATAATTAAATCCATGAACTTTTGCCAAAATTTTCGTTGATTCCTCCATCGCGGCTTTGGCAATCGCATAAATATCCTCTGCCATAGGCTTCATGTCTTCGGTAAACGGGGATTTCTGCGCTCCATATATACTCATCGAACTTGTCACGACAACTTTTTTTAGCCCATATTTTATACTGGGCACCAACGTATAGAGATACGCCAAATAATTTCGTTCCGTTGCGCTAATGGGAGTAAATTGGCTTCTGCCCTCTGTGGCATCCGCAGCCAAGTGATACACTAATTCAGGCCGGACGTTGGCGATATACTGCTCAACTTCTTTTTTTTGCCGAAGATCAAGTTTGGTAAAGTGAGACGCAGGATTTACATTGCTTTCATATCCTCCTGATAAATCATCCACTCCGTATACTTCATGCCCGCCTCGGGCAATCAGCGTATCTACCACGTAGCTTCCCATAAATCCGGCTGCGCCGGTAACCAAAATCTTCATGATTCGATCTCCTTTACAGCAAACAATTGATATGCAAGTCTTGGCAAAAAGTATACCAAAGGCTCAGTTAGGACAGATACAATCCCCCAGAATATCCACGGCTTCCATTTTAGTGTAGCATACTCTCCCCGAAGCCACTTAAGCCCCCGTATACCGCGCACTGTAAACCCTGCTTTATAAAAATCATCCACTGTCCAACCCGACCGGTGTATTTGCCATTTGTTTCCGTCATACGGATCCTGCTTGTAAAATCCATTCGGCGTCATGATAATTATTTTTTGCTTGGCAAGCCAACTCATCTTCCTTATCAATTCATATCCCTGTTTTTTCGCAAGATGCTCGATAACGTCAAGCGCAATCACCGCATCAAACTGCTTTTTTCCCAATAGCCTGTCTATGGCAAGTACGTCTCCCTTTTTATACGCATCATGGATTTTCAATGCCAAGCTAACGCTTTATAGTATAAAACGTCACCAATATCCGAGAGCCAAAACCCAATGTTCATATTCTGTGTTACTTACGAGTATCACGGGCAATCGCTTCTCTGATTTTTTTGGTTTCATCCACCAGCCGTCGTTCTCCTCCTACCCAACGAAATGCAATGACCGCCTCAGATGATATATTATGTTCCCGAAGCGCATCCAGAAGCTTTGTATAAGACCGAAAATATCCAAACCCCCGGCCGCCACACCCCTTGTAATCCTGACTTTCAAGAGCATACAGGTAATCTTTATTATAGTCAAAAAAACATGCAGGCCACCGCTCCCCCTGCGCATAATACCAGACAAGAAGTGTTTGCCCAATACCGGACTGAAAAGGCAGAATTGTATCTTCTGGTGCAAAGCCATAGTATGCAGTGTCGCTCTCAATATAGAAAATGACATTCTCGGGAAGTTTTGGATAAACAGAGACTATCGAAGTAAGAATATTTTTGCGAACAATAGATCTCTCCGCCAATATCCGTAGATCCTGCCTAATAAGTCGCGCATTCACCCCGATCACTGTTCCTGTTAACAATACAAAAATAGTCACTACCCGAAAACGCCTGAATATTCTCCCAACCAACGTACTTAATTCCCATAAAAGCAAACCCACCAACACACTGGATCCGATGGCCGGATAGTAAAGATTCCGTGGTTCAAATAGTGATGCGTAGCCGGCTCGGCCACCAACAAGAATTAGGAGAACTACACTCAATGGCACATATAGAAAACAAAACAGTACCGCCTGACGAATCACCAACGTTTTGCGTCTCACAAGAAAATATACGAGGACAAAAAAACACAAAGAGAGGAACAACATGACAATGTCTGCGCCCACTGATTCAACGATATACGGATCAGGAATTTTCCCATCAGCCAAAAACTGCGGATATGAAAAGCGAAGAAGTTGAGAAGATAAAAAAAGAATATATTGTATCGGCACAATCGCCTGAACGAATGATCGCAATGGAAGCATGATAAAACGATATCCCAAGACAAAAAGATCAGGTTGAGAATATGCTTCGGCCGGTCCGGGCGGAGGTGGTGCCCCCACTGCTATCAGCAGTCGAATCCCAACGTATAAAGCAAGGACAATTGCAAACGAAATAACGAGCGACTTGTTGCGATAAATATGAACCGTGCGCTCCCGAATCATCAAATAGATAGGCAATAGACCAATCAAAAAAAACGAGTTTTCTTTAAATCCAAGAGAAAGGAACCATGATACAGCAGCGCCGTATGCATACATATGATTTTTTTTCTTGAGATAGAGGAAAAAACAAATGAGGCTTAACAACAAAAATACGGCACACCCTTCTGTTCCGATCGTCGTTGCAAGCCACGATGTGGCTTGATGGGTATTTGCATTAGCGGCAAATAATAGCGCTGCAAAAAGTGCAATATACCACTGACCAAACAAAATATACACAAGTACATACAAAAGAAAACTGTTCATCGTATGAAACACAGCAGCCATTAAAACATACGGAGAAAAATCCAATCCAAACCAATCAAACGTAAGACGGGTGACAATTCTGGTAAACGGCGTAAAGTGTGATAGGCCGGATTGAGGTAAAATAACTCCCAATAAATTGCGATTTGTAAGTTTGGTATAGATCATATTTCCGAATATCGCCCACTCGTCTTGTTGGAAAAAACTTTTTGGGAAAAACCAAAATGTTCCGATCACAATGAGAACAATGATAATAAATGCAGCAACGTGCTTTTTCATAGATCTATCTCTTTTCGAATTTCATCAGTAATATCTTCAAATGCTTGTGTCCTGGCGGAATATGAAAACCCGATGACGGATTCCGGAGGAAGATCAAATTTGTTTACTGTTTCCATCAGTTTATCTTTCTCCCGGAAATATCCAAATCCCCGTCCATCACATTCTCTGTACCCTTGACTCAGGCGTTCATAGAGATAAAGTTTTTCAAATAGACACGCAGGAAAGTTCTCTGTTGCATCATACCAAACTAGCAGCATCTGGCCAAATCCGGACTGTACCGGCAGGGTATGCTCATCTGGAGGGGATCCATAATACGCCCTATTACTTTCAGAAAAAATAATGACCTTTTGTGGCAAGACGGGGTATCTAGTAGACATTGTCGTTAGAAGTGATTTTCGCAGTGTTCCAACTTCCGAAAGATTACTGATTGCTTGCTGCAACCGAACAAAATGAAATATTACAATGAAACCTATGCCTGCTCCATACCCAAACCATAAAACCCGACGGCTAAATTTTTTTATCGATGTCCACATGGCAAAAACCATCAGCACCAAAAATATACTTGCACCAATTGAAGATATGTAGAGGTATCGGGATGGGAAAATGGAAAAAAATCCTGCCCGTCCGGGCACAAAAACATAACTTACGGCACTTTCTACTATCAAAACAATAGAAAAAATGGCTAGCTTTAGAAGATTTTTTTCCTTTCTCTGCCAAAGTATCTTGCAAATTTTTACCGCAATACTAAAAAATACTACAGCACCAATATACAATATTAAATCCGCAACTATCGTTTCACTGATAAATGGATTAGCTTCCCCCTTTGTGACAAACTGTGGATACCCAAGATGAGTAATGAAACGTGCTGCAGAAAGTACAAATGACTCTGGAACAAATGACTGCGTCAGCATTCGCAATGGCATCGTGATTATCCGGAATGGATAAACAAACATATTTGCAGTTGATACGTCAACAACTTCTTCGTACGCGTATAAACCCATGGAGACAAGAAACAGGCGAATGCCTAAAAATATTACCGCTGTTGCAATCAGTGCCAGAAGGATCGTTCGCATGAGACTCCTTTTCGACCGTTTCTCCAAAATTAGATAAAAACTTGGTATACCGATAAAAAGGAATACCAAGTCCTCCTTAAAAAACAAGGACAGGAAAAACGCAGTCATAGTCAATAAAAGAAAACGTCTGTCCCGAGTCTGTATATAAGAATACAAAAAATGAAGAGACAACAAAAAAAGTGTTGTGGTCTGTAAAAGACCGTTCCCTCCGGCAATCCACGTAATTGCTTCACGAGGGATGCTGTTCACGACAAAAAGGAAAGCAACGGGAAAAGCAATGATCCACTTTTTAGTCAATCGATAAACAAAAAAACTTAAAATAACTCCATTGATTGCATGAGTCAATATACTCATCAGCGCATAATACTCATAATGAAATTGAAAATAATGGCGTTCCCCAAGGAAAAACAGTGTATTGAGTGGATTAAAATGGGCTAAAAACCCCTTAAACGGTAAAAACATCCTCCAAAGTAAACCGATTTTCTCATAATATAAAAACACTCCGCTCGACAGCCATTCATCTTGAAGAAAAAATTGATTAAAACTATTACGGTATGCAAATATTGTAAAAAGGACAATACATAATGGCAATAACAATTTGCGGTATTTCATGATTTAAGTCTATGTTGTTATAAAATATGCTTCTGCACAACATCAACGATAATTTTGCTCGGGCTGGTCTGAATTTTTTTCTTACGCTTTAGTTTGGAATATGTTTTAAGAAACATACCAACCCTGGCCTGTTGAAAGTATGAAAGCATCCCTGTTTCACCTATCCCCGGTGTTTCTGTCGTATCCCGAAGAACAAGCGTCGGTTTATTTAGGATGTATGCCTCTTGTTGCAAACCGATCCCATCGGTAACAACAAACAAACAATGGGACAAAAGGAAAATAAAGTCAACATAGTCAAAGGGCGGAGCCACTTCTAATTGATATTGCGTCTGCAGCTTTGTAACCGTACCCCAATAATTCTTCGCGTGCAACTCATGGAGAGTATGCGCATGAATTGGCCAAATAACACGTACGTTTTTTTGTAGCACCAGGGACAACGTGTCCATGATAAAATCGAAATTCTTTTTAAGAAGAATATTTTCCTGTCTCCCAAATAAAAATAAAATATAAGAGACTCGCGTATATATGCGAGTAGCCGGTGACGGCTTATAGTTCAATACTTCTCTGACACTGTCAACGACTGTATTTCCTTCTGTCTGAAAAACATTTCCGCGAAACGCTAAGTTATCAGCATCATGCTGGTCTGTAGCAAAACAGAAATCAGACAATCGTGAAACAATAATACGAATAATTTCTTCAGGGAACGGTTTCATTAGATTATGCGTTCTTTTTCCTGATTCAATGTGAAGAATTTTCGCGCCAAATATTTTTCCTATGATAAGTCCTAAGAGCGTCGACATCGTATCCCCATGGACTATCACGTAATCACTTTTTTTAATCGGAAGGGTACGCGCATGAAACAGTACGGAAGGAATCCATAATACCATCTGTGAAATACTTTTTAAATTTTCTGTTCTCTTAGTTAAAATAAAATCCGGACTTTGTACATGTAATCGTTTAATATTTTGTGTCATTGTAGCCGCGTGCTGACCGGTATGAACAAGTTTATAACCAATATGGCAGCGATCAAACTGTTTCATGACGGGAAATAACTTTATAAGTTCTGCTACAGTACCAAAAATAAAGTAAATCATAGTATTATGGAAAAAGTTCTTTTTGAACCTCTCCGGTAATATCTTCAAATTCCTGCCTCTTACCTGAATACGAAAACCCAATAATGGACTCTCTGGGAAGACCAAACTCGCGTACTGCTTCCAGCAGCTTGTCTTTTTCCCGGAAATACCCAAATCCGCGCGCCCCACACTCTCTATATTCCTGACTTAACCGTTCATACAGATACAATTTCTCAAAGAGACACGCAGGAAAATGTTCTGTTGCATCGTACCAGACAAGAAGCATCTGTCCAAATCCTGATTGCACCGGTAAAGTATACTCCCCATTGGGGGATCCATAATGTACGGTATCGCTCTTGGTATAGACAACAACCCTTTTGGGAAGCGTTTCATGGTTTGACCGGATCGCAGTAAGAAATGATTTTCGTAAAGTTCCCACTGCAGCAAATCCCTGAATGGTATGTTGTAAATTTCCATAGTGAAGCAATGCAACAATTCCCATACTCACCATGTAGCCCCCAATCAATAACTTTCTTTGCCCTCGTGCAACTTGTGTCCAAAAAGCATACAGTGCTACTGATACAAATATGCTTGCACCGATAGAAGCGATGTAGAGATATCGTGAAGGCAAGATAGAAAAAAATCCTGCACGACCGGGAACAAAGATATAACTTAACGCGCTCTCTGTAATAAGAATTATGGAAAAAACAACGAGTTTCGAAAGACCCGTCTCTTTTAGCTCGCGCAATATCCGGTAGATGACAAAAGTAATGCCCAACATGGCTATGGTACCCATGTATGACACAAAATCGGCCACGATAGTTTCGCTGATAAAAGGATTGGGTTGTCCATCGACCATAAATTGCGGATAAGCAGTCGTGGTAAACCAACGGGAAGCGGTCAGAATAACTAATTCAGGGATAAGCGATTGCGTAAGCATCCGGATGGGCATGATCATGGCCCTGAACGGATAAACAAATATATGTTGTGTTGACACGTCAACGGTTTCCTCGTAAGCATACAATCCTTTTGCCACCAACAAAAGTCGGATGCTTACATATAAGACAAATGTGGCCATCATCGCCAGGAGCACTACATATGATTTTTTCCCTGGGCGATGCTCCATAATGAAATAAAAACTCGGAATCCCCAAAAAAAGAAATACAACGTCTTCTTTGAAAAATAAGGACAAGAAAAACATAGCAGTGGTGAATAGTAAAAAATGCCTCTTTCGCGTAGTCACATATAGATGTAATCCATGAAGTGACAATAAAAAAAGCGTTGTGGCTTGCATTAATCCGTTTCCTCCAGAAATCCATGTCACGGCCTGATGAGAAATACTGTAAACTGCAAATAGCGCGGCCACCGAAAACGCCAGGTGTTGTTTTCTCCCCCATCGCAGAACAAATACATAGAGGAGCGCTGTATTCACAAGGTGCGTAAACACGCTTATCCATGCGTATCCCCCGTACCAAAAATGAAAGAAGTGGTTTTCCAAAAGAAACAACGCAGTCGTCAACGGATTAAAATGGGCGAGCAGTCCTTTATATGGTAAAAAAAGGGCAGCGAGTGATCCGATTTTTTTATAATACAAAACCAACCCCATCGCCTGCCATTCATCTTGCAGAAAAAACTGTTTTGCGCCGTTTCGATACGCAAATAAGGCTATCGCCAACAATAAGAGTATCGTAAGCCACCCGCGCCGTTTCATAGATTATTTCAGACAAATCGCAAGACTGTTAAGTATTTCCTCTTCCGCGATGGGAACATTCCCATCATTCTTTACTGCGTTAATAAAACACTCGATCTCTTTTTGCAAAGGTTCTGCGTGTTCTATGGGGATTTTTTTAGTCTTTGCCCTGCTCAACTGAAGAAATTCCGCGTATGTATCATAACGTTTTTTGACCTTCGTTTTATGGAAAATTAATTCCTGCGTTATATAATCAAGCTCCGCATACCCACGGGTACCGGTGACGGAAACAGACCGGATTTTCACCGGTGTGACCCAATTCACCTGGACAAATGCAGCAGCGTGTTTGTATAACAGAAAGAGTTCTCCTGAATCTTCTTGAACCGTCGTATGGGATTTTTCTTTATGTTTATATATCTTCACAGGATGTTCACCAAGTAAAAAATTGATGATGTCCACATCGTGGATTGCCAAATCCAGGAATACGTTGGTATCAGAAACAGCGGGAGGGAAAATCCCCACTCGTTTGGCAATGAGAGAAACAATGTTTCCCAGTTTTCCCTTGTCAATTAATTGTTTCAGTGCCAACACTGCCGGATTAAACCGTTCCACATGCCCAACCATAATTTTGACATTATTTGCGCGGGCTGCGGCAAAAATTCTCCTTGCGGAATGCATATTCTTGGCAATAGGCTTCTCCAGTAAAACATGTGTTTTATTCTTTAGGAAAAAAACTGCAACTTTTTCATGAAAATCTGTGGGCACTGCAACCGAAGCAATGGTTAATTTTGGAAACGAAGAAACAAGCTGCTTATAGTCAATAAATGACGGAACCCTATACATGTTTCCAAATTCGTTCGCTCGTTTTACATTTGCGTCACAGACGGCAACCAGCTGAATATTTTTGAGCTGCGCATATACTCTGGCATGATGCTTTCCCATGTTCCCAAGACCGACAACCGCAACGGTAATTTTTTTCATAATGAACTTGAATGATGCATGTGTTTTTTTAACCACGAAGGAAAACGCCGGACAGTTTTTTCCTCAAGATCAGCGGGCATTTTGGTATTATATCTGGAATGTTCCATATTGAGATTCTTTAAAGAAGTTCTTTTATTGCGTTCAAGTGTCTTTATAGATTTCATGAGCGTATCCGTTTGCTTTTCTAATAACCGCAACGAAATATCTATGAGCGTATCATCGGATTGAAGATGCAATCGCTCTTTATAGAGCAAATACCCCGCGTCTATTTTGGGACCTATCAGATGCCCGGTAATTCCCATAGCGACGTCATAATATATGGACCAAAGCAGCGTATCCAGCCCTCTCACTTCCGGAAGAAGGCCAGGGTGGATATTTAACACATTGCCACTCATCACGTTGATGATGTCGGGAGATAAAATCCGGGCGCCGGAGATGATAGAGAGATCTACGGGGTGTTTTTTGATATACAACTGCGCTAGTTTACTGTTGTGATCGTAAACGTTATACGTAATGTTAAACCGTCTGCATAATAATTTTGGGTGAATAAGTCCAACATGTTCCGGTGCGATACGAATACTGGGCTCGGAAATATTGAGCTTCTTTTTCGGCGCCGCGATGATATACGAAACATGGTAGCCCTCCGCTAAAAACCGAAGTAAAAAATCCTGTGTCTTTTTGTGCGGAAAATCGTAGCAAAAAAGCATCACGGACCGGATATTGTTCATAGAAGTTTTTTTCTGAAAACGTCAACGACCATTCTGCTGGGGCTGCTTCGAATTTCTTGCCGGCGCACTAAGGTCGGATACGTTCGAAGAAATGTTCGGACGCGTTCGAGATCAAGATCGGATAGCATTGCCGTCTCACCAATTCCCGGGTTTTCGGACGTTTTGCGAAGGACAAGAGTCGGCTTATTCAAAATATATGCCTCCTCTTGCACTCCGCCTTCATCCGTCACCACAAAGAGGCATTTCGACAATAAATATATGAAGTCCGGATAATCAAAAAGTGACGTTGTAAAAAAAGAATAGCTCTTTGCCAGATGATGCAGAAAACGTAAATAGTTATTTGCTACCAGTGCATAGCGAGTATTTGTATGGAGCGGCCAGATGATACGAAATTTTTCCTTCAGAACTATTTGCAGGATCGCAACAATAGTCTTTAGGTTATTAGTTAATAATATATTTTCCTGGCGATGAACTAAAAATAGAACATATGGAGTACGCGTTAAACGCCGTATGGTTTTAGAAGGTTTATGATGAAGCACCTCACGCACGGCATCGATTATCGTATTTCCTTTTGTTTGAAAAACATTTCCCCGATATCGAATATTGTTTGCATCGTTTTGGTTTGCCGGAAAGCAAATATCGGAAAATCTGGAAATGAAGATGCGAATAACCTCCTCCGGAAACGGATTAAACAGGCTATGGGTACGCTTTCCTGATTCTATATGCACAATTTTTGCCCCGTACCATTTTCCTATGAAAAACCCCAACAGTGTCGACACCGCATCTCCGTGGACTATTACATAATCATTTCTCCGTATGGGAAGACGGCGAGCTGCAAGGAAAACTTTTGGTATCCAAGCCAACAGTTGAGAAATACTTTCAAGGTCTTTTGTTCTGTTTGAGAGAACATAATCTGGTTTTCTTATACGCAACCGCTTAATATTTCTATTTACTGTTCCCGCCGCTTGACCGGTAAAAACAAACCTATATCCGACTCCATGCCGACCCAATTGCTTCATGACCGGAAATAATTTTATAAATTCGCCAATTGTTCCCAATATAATATAAATCATACAAATACCTGGCGATATCATACGTCATTTCGGTATAGATGCCAACAGCCTCAGTACCAATAGACTTATGGTATACTTCTATCTACTCTATGAGTATCAAATTAACCGTACACGGCAAAATTAATTATTCGATTCTCCGGCTGCTTCGGGACTATTATCATATCCAAAACAATAATGAGTTGTTTTTTAGTCTTAAAGACGATCTTATAGCGACATTTTTTTTATGGGCAGGAAGTGGACTGTTTGGCGGCATTCTGCGAGGAATGTACTTCAGAATATTTTTGAATTTCAAGGTCCCCGGGTTCTTCGGACAAGGCTTTAAAATCATAAATTCCTCCAAAGTAAAAATGGGAAAAAACATTTGGGTAAAAAATGACGTAACCTTATTTGCAGGGGGACCCCTTACTATCGGTGACAACTGCGTTTTTTACGAACGGTCATCCATTTGGTCCACAGCCAAAGGAATCAACATTGGAAACAATACATCTGTTGGAATTGGAACGTATATTAATGGCAATGTAGAAATTGCTGATGAAGTCAGAATAGCAGATTCTGTAAGAATCTATAGCTGGAATCATAACTTTTCCCGCAAGAACACTCCGGTGGCAAGACAAGGAACGAAAGAGGGAAAAGTGAAAATAGGATACAACTCTTGGATCGGATCGGGGGCAGCAATTTTAAGCAACGTTACCATTGGGAAAGGATCTGTTGTTGCGGCAGGCGCAGTAGTTACCAAAAATGTGCCGAACCATTGTATCGTTGCCGGCGTACCGGCAAAAGTAATCAAGCGGCTACGCTAGTTTATGGTTCGGCAGTGCGTTCGGCGATAATTTCTCTATATTGCTCTGTCCTATCGATAATTGTCTCGCGCTCCAGATCATATTCAAGAATAACGTCTTTTTTTAAATCAAACGGTCTCAACAATTCATTCGCCCAATTCGAAAAATAAGGATAAATTGCAGTTTTCTCTTTTCCGTAGAATATCTGAACATAATAGCTCCCGTAATATCCCAATTCTGATGGAACGATAATAATCGAATCAGTTGAAAATGTGGGCGCCAGATTTCTCACATATTGCAAACTTTTTTTTACGGCTATATGCTGATACGCTTCTTTGTCAATTTCTTTCCATATCGATCCAATATTGTTTAGCATCCACCAGATTAGCAAAACACCAACAAATAAACTGCCTAACAATCCTCTTTTTATCATAGAGTAAGAAGCAATTGCCCAAAATATTGAAAAACTTACTCCTGCAAGATGCAAATACCTGCTGCTTGTATATATTTTTGTCACTTCATCCCCCCGCATGAGCAAATTAAGAACAAAAATAACTGGGAGAAATGTTAAAGAGGTAAAAATAATTGCACGCAGGATCGATTCTCTTTTCCAGAGGAGGATGGCACTCCCAAGATAAAGCAGGATCACCGGGATATAAAACAACACAATGCCATCGTTATACGAACGATCAACCATGGATATTACCCTGCGGATTACAGTATCTGGAACCGTAAGTATAGTTAATTGACGGACAATTTGTATAGGAAATTGTTTATAGCTTTCTACCACGAACTGAACGATGTTTACGCCCTGTGCATACGACCCTCCACCGTATACAATACCTAATCGTAAAACACCATACGATACCAAAATAGAGAAACCAGTCAGTATCAAGGCGAACGCTTTCCGTGACCGATCATTTTTTTCGATTGTAACAAAAGCTATAGCGTAGATGATATAAAACGGCACAAAAAATATCCCGTATTGAGCAAAAAGCAATGCGATTGCCAAAAAAATTAGCGACAGTACTCCGAGCGTTACACTTTTACGCTTCATGCTTCTGACAAAAAATAGGAAAGAAAAAAACTCGGGCACTAGTTGGGCCACCCGTTGACCAAAGAATTGAAAATTACCAATAGCGATCATTTCAAATACGGTCGAAAAATTTATGCTGAAAAGAATGGCTGCTATACCTGCGATACCTCTTCGGTGTGTCAGTTCATATACGAGGAAATAAAAACAAACTCCCACGAGAGTTACGCCCAGGAGCATAATATATTGAAACGGCAACAGATTATCATTAAATACACTGCGCACCAGATCATATATGAGACGCGCACCGGCATCATAGCGGAATAAAGAAAGTGGAAATCCGTCATGTCCGGAAAAAAACCGATGAATATAATTGTAGTATCCGCCTTCACCAATTAATGTTTGATTTAGTATTTTAAACCATGCGGCACCGGTTAATAACCATATAAAGATTATCGGTAATACGTATTTTTTCATACTTGTCAGCCTGTTACGGGCGAGTTGTTCTTTCGGCTATTATAGATTTATACTCATTTGTCCTGTCTGTCACAGTGCTCTTGTTTGAGTCATAGTCAAATATGAAATCCCTGTTTGGATCAAAGGGTCGTGGAAGCGTATTTGCCCAATCAGAAAAATAGGGCGCAAAGACGGTTTTGTCCTTACCATAGAACATTTGAGCAAAATAGCTCCCGTAATAGCTGAGCGGTGACGGAACAATAACGATAGAATCAGTTTGATAATATGGGGCTAAACTCTTTACAAATTCTAAACTTTTTTTTACCGCAATATGCTGATAAAATTCTTTTTGTATTTCGGCCCGTATGGCAACGGTGTTATAAATAATCCACAGTAGAATAATTACAGTTCCCAAGATTTTTCCTGCAAATGACGATTTAACCAGTACAAATAAAAATATTCCCCAAAAAATGGAAAATGAAATTGACGCAAGGTGAAGATAGCGACTACTGGTATAGATTTTTGTAACTTCATCACCCCGTATAAATAGATTCAGAAAAAAGATAACAGGAAAATATAATAAACAACTTAGCATTACACTCCTTAGGGAAGTTTCTTTTCTGTATAGATATGCTCCGATTACTGCGTATAGCCCGAGGACCGGCAAATACAAATACACTATTCCATCATTATATGAACGCTGCAAAAGTGAAGTGCCATATCGAATAATCGAATCCGGAATTGTTAGTATGGTTAACTGTCTTAATAGTTGCGATGGGATAGTTACCCCGTAATGAGTCCAAAATAATGCCAGATTAACACTTCCAGAATACGGCGGCTCAGGTGTCATTTTTGCCAGCCAAAACAATAGCACATAAGACACAACTGCAAAAACGAACAGCAATGAAAATCCAATAGGGGCGGATACCGGATGTTTTTTTGCGATGAGCAAGGAGAACAGGTAGAGGAAGAAAAACGGAACAAAAAGCATACTATATTGAGCGAGCAAAAACGCGAGTATAAAAAATAGTATCGAAAAAAACGCTAAGAAACGATTTTTTCCTCGAACACTTCGATCGAAGCAAACAAGTGAAATAAACTGCGGAACAAGCTGAATCATCCGCTGTGCAAAAAACGCAAAACTTCCGATCGCCACCATTTCAAATGTTGTGGTGAAATTAACACCAAACAGAATTGTCGAGAGAAGTGCAATAGGTTTGTTGCTTGTGAGTTGATAGACAAGAAAATAAAAACTTATGCAAACGACTATTAATCCTATCAGGGCGATATACTGAAATGGAACAATATTGTCCCCAAATATCCGAACAACGAGTTCATATAGTAGCCGGGCCCCTGCGTCCGGCCGAAAAAGCACCAGAGGTAATCCTCCATCACCTGTAAAAAAAGGATGTATAAAGTACTGAAATCCGCCATCTCCGCCAATAAGGGATTGACGTAGAATTTGATACCAAGAAACAATTAGTAATACTACTATGAGTAGTATTGATATACCGTGTTTTATGCGCATTGTTCTCATGTATCGCGTTGTCAACGTAGCCTATTTCTGATATTCTTGATGAACCTGTGAACGATACGGTCGCTTCTGAAATTGCCCATTTTACAAATCTCAGCCATATTTGGTGGGGTGCTAAAACTGTTGCTGGACAAAAAAGATACGACAATAAATTAACATTGTTCCAGCAAAATTGCAATGTAAGAAGCGGGGCAAGAATATTGGAAGTTGGCTGTGGCGACGGGGAATTTACAAAACGCCTCAGCCAAATGAAGACCCGCAACGTAACAATCACTGCCACAGATATTACTCCAAGAGTGGTTACACGAGCCAGAAAACATATCAAAAATCCCAAGGTAACCTTTCAAATAGATAATCTGGAAAACATGCGATTTAAGAGGCGGTCATTTGACATTGTCTGCGGCATATCAATTTTGCACCATGTTACTCTACAAAAATCGTTACATGAAATCTACCGTGTTCTCAAAAATGGAGGAAAAATTTTCTTTACGGAGCCAAATCTCTTGAATCCAAATATATATCTTGGTCTCCATATTCCCATACTGCGCCGTAAAATGGAATTCAGTAAACATGAACGCGCGTTTATTCGTTGGCAATTACAAAAAGAGCTGCTGAAGGCAGGATTTATTCATGTCGAAGTAAAAAACTATGATTTTCTCCATCCATTAATCCCCGCCAGATATATACACCACGCGGAGCGCATAGGACATATTGCCGAAAAACTGCCCCTCATCAAGGAAATTTCCGGATCTCTTATGATCTACGCCGAAAAGTAGCTTTTTTTATGTGGCTAACAAGGAAAAAAATTTTAGTTACCGGTGGTTCTGGTTTTCTTGGATCCTATGTCGTCAGGGAACTAGTTAGACGGGGAGCTGACAAGAGGCATATTATTATTCCCCGGTCAAAAAAAATCGACTTACGCAAGGAGCGCAATTGCTTAACTGCAACCAAAGGCATTGACATAATAATTCATCTGGCCGGGAATGTTGGTGGTATCGGTAAAAACAGTCTGAATCCGGCAACATTGTTTTACGATAATGCACTTATGGGAATTCATCTTATCCACGCCGCAATGAAATCAAATGTGCAAAAGCTAGTCATCATTGGCACCATTTGTGCATATCCCAAATATACTCCTGCACCGTTTCGGGAAGAAGATCTTTGGCAGGGGTATCCAGAAGAGACAAACGCCCCGTATGGCATTGCCAAAAAAATGCTTCTGGTTGCGGCTCAAGCATATAAACAGCAACATAAGCTCAACAGCATATATTTGTTGCCGGTTAACCTGTATGGCCCGGGAGATAACTTTGACCCAACCTCCTCTCATGTTATACCGGCCACAATTCGTAAAGTTTACCAAGCTCTCAAAAACCACGAGTCCTCAATCGTCGTCTGGGGAGATGGTACCCCAACCAGAGAATTTCTTTATGTGGAAGATGCAGCGAGAGCCATCGCACAAGCAACGATCAGATATAACACTCTAGAGCCGATAAACCTGGGAAGCGGCCATGAGATAAGTATTAAAGAATTAGTGTTCTTTATTACAAAACTCATGCGATATAAAGGAAAAATTGTTTGGGACACTACCAAACCCAATGGCCAGCCGCGCAGACTTTTGGATATTTCTAAGGCAACAAATGAATTTGGGTTTCGTGCAAGGGTGCCGCTTCATATAGGGCTTAAGCGCACAATCAATTGGTTTTACAAACATTATGCTACCTGATAAAAGAATCGATTACATTCGTAAATACTATAACTCCATTGCACCGGAAAGACTTAAATGGAAAAAACGGGGTTCATACTATCATGAATCCTTGACCAAATTCTATCGATTCTCAATCCCCGAAAATAAACGTGTTCTTGAAATCGGATGCGGAACGGGGGATCTGCTTGCATCTGTTCATCCCTCATACGGCGTCGGCATAGATATATCCGAGGATATGCTCAAACTCGCAAAAAGAAAATACAAAAGGTTACGGTTCATTGTCGGTGATGCACAACATCTTCCTATCCAAGAAACCTTTGATTACGTGATTGCAAGTGATCTTATCGGTAACCTAACCGATATTCAAAAAGCGTTTGAAGAACTGCGAAAAGTCTCCAACGACAGGACGCGCATAATTATCACCTATTACAACTACTTATGGGAACCCATCGTAGGCTTTGCTGAAAAATTTGGATTCAAAATGCCCAAGCCGCCTCAAAACTGGCTAGGCAAAATAGACGTATATAATATATTGCACCTAGCGAATCTTGACGTTGTCAAAACAGGTAACGTTCTGTTGTTGCCGATAAATATTCCGATTGTTTCGGACTTAGTTAATCGATTTATGGCCAAACTTCCGGTGGTTTCGTACTTCTGTCTAGTCCAGTATACAATCGCACGGATAACGCCGAATGTTTACTCTGGCCAGGAATACTCTGTCTCGGTAATTATCCCCGCGAGAAACGAGAAGGGAAATATAGAGGATGCAGTTAATCGAATACCAAAACTGGGAACATCCACAGAGATCATTTTTGTTGAAGGACACTCACGCGATGGAACCTATAAGGAGGTTCAACATGTCGCACAGAAATATCGCAACAAGAAAACTATTCGATATTTTAAGTCTTCATTGGAAGGCAAGGGCTATGCAGTCAGATTGGGATTTGCTAAGGCAACTGGAGATATTCTCATCATCCTGGATGCTGATCTTACAGTTCCGCCGGAAGAATTACCCAAATTTTATCATGCAGTGCGACTACGAAAAGGAGAGCTGATTATCGGCACAAGGCTTGTCTACCCCATGGAACGGGAAGCCATGCGATTTTTAAATATACTGGGGAATAAATTTTTTAGCGTGGCATTTACGTTTTTGTTGGGACAACCTATTAAAGATACGCTTTGTGGCACCAAAGCGCTTTTTAAAAAGGACTATCAGGGAATCGCAAGCAGTCGTTTATATTTTGGAGACTTCGACCCGTATGGAGATTATGACCTTATATTCGGCGCTTCCAAAAAAAATTACAAAATTACTGAAATTCCAATCCGCTATAAGGCCCGAACATATGGAAGTTCGAATATCGACCGTTTTCGTCACGGACTCCTTCTTCTAAAAATGACAATCGTCGCGGCTCTTAAACTCAAGTTTATATAGCAGGAGTATGAAAAATATACCATTTATACTGCCCCCTCAGGACATACTAAAACCTAATCATATCAAAGAAGACCCTTTGCGGTATTACTACCGTCCACTGATAGGATATCTTTACCGCAAACGAATACAAAACGGATTGGATATGTTGGAGAGTCACTATCATCGCATATTGGAATTCGGTTATGGAAGCGGCATCCTACTGCCAAGTTTAGCCAAACTGTCTCACAACCTTCACGGCATTGATATTGCATCGAAACCAAGCGTTGTAAATAATGCGCTCAATAAACTAAATATCAAGGCAAACTTGGCAAAAGGAGATATCACACGCGCTAAATACCCATCGAATTACTTTGACCTCATCATCGCATTTTCGGTATTTGAACACATCACGAACCCGGACGCAATATTCTCAACGATGCACCGGATTCTGAAACCCGACGGAACGTTATTGGTGGGCATGCCGCGAGTAGACAGATTCATGGATACACTGTTTATGTTCATCGGGTATAGCAATATTGATGACTTCCATGTCTTAGATCACAAAATATTTATCAATAAGGCTTCTCGATTATTTTCGCTCCAAAAACAAACCACTATGGCGGGATTATACTTCACCATGCTATTTAGAAAAAAATAACTCCCAAAACGGCATCAATAAATACTATTGGGAAAAAGTGCTGTCTTGGGAATGGTAGGAGAGATGTAAGGCGTACCTGGAACAGCATCTGTTAACACTTCGTCCGATTCAAACAGCAAAACATGGTCTATTTCATACCGAATATCTGAATTTTCTTGTTGAAATGAAACAGTTAAGTGACCAGTCCCTTCTGGCGCCGTTGCCACAACCCGAAGTCTTGTCCATTGGGAGGGGCCATGGACTCTTCCCGAAACAGAGGTTTGCAATATGCCAAAGGTATTACCATAAAAATCTATACGCAAAAAGCCATCCCGCAGATTACTTTGTATTTCCCGATCGGCCTTCAGAACGCCCTCCACGGTATAGACCTTACCCGATGTGGCAACACTTTCCGGTGATACCCATCCTTTTGCCTCGGTAATTTGTTGGTGGCTTGCCTGTAACACTCCAAGGGTAAAGGGCTTTCGCGGAATCTTAATGACCAGATAGGAATTTTCTGGCGCCGGCCAGGGTTTGTAAAATTCGGCTACCGTATAACGCAGATATTCCGACAGCGCCATCCCGCGATATGAATTCCACAAATCGTCGTAGGGAATGCTTTTTCCCGAGAGTAATTGCCGCTCTGCCAAATTAAACCAGAAAAAGTATATCTGGTTCCATGCAGTATTTAGGACTGCAAAATCATACCCTTTATCCATAAACTCTGTGACTGAATTTCCCTCTTCATGACCCCACTGAATAATTTCTATTGGTTTCTCAATGCCCGTTGGAACACTCACGTTGTCGTTTAGCACTGCTGATTTATCTGGAATGGCCTGTAGTACCCATTCTGTCAATTCATCCCTCACCCATGGCCTACTGTAGCTCACGTCGAGCTGGTATATCTGCCGAATTGAAGGGTACTGTATGAGCGCAAGAAGTAACGCAATAAAAAGAAGTGCTACCAGCCGAGTACGCTTCCAAA